>JACCDR010623045.1_pt1 | contig 149213 bp, 112 predicted proteins | sample 7446431 | NCBI WGS metagenome assembly JACCDR01 (sample SAMN15323443, study PRJNA562643) | freshwater metagenome | isolation source: river surface water | place: USA:Blue River Watershed | collected 2017-08-17
ACTAACTTAACTAACTTAACTAACTTAACTAACTTAACTAACTTAACTAACTTAACTAACTTAACTAACTTAACTAACTTAACTAACTTAACTAACTTAACTAACTACTTAACTAACTACTTAACTAACTACTTAACTAATCGTATGCTCATCCCACCTACCTAACTAACTTACTTAACTAACTACTTAACTTACATGTATCGATTATAAATCATCTAAGTCTTTGTCAGACAAAACGTTAATTTTTTTCAACTGTTCTATTTCGTTTTCTATAGTTGCTTTACTCATACCTTTAGCCGTAGGATCACTACGATATTGACCAGCCATACATACATCACATTCCGTTTTGTTGCATTGCACATAGCAAGATCTAGACAGTACATTCAATGAATTGCTACAATTTTGTATGCTTCTGGCCAAAATATTATGTTGACCGAACGAAATTCTAGACTGCACCATACTTATCAATTTACGAATGCCGGAAAATGACAGATTCATTATTTTCATATATTCGTGCATAATATATATAAAACTGGAACAATCATAGCACATATCAAGACCATCGCGAATCAATTGTATATTTCCTAATGCCGTTTGATAACGCCGCAGCCTATCATCAGTATTGTGATTAAAACATGCATCTTCATAAGTAGTGTTATCATATTCTATTAATTTTGCGTCTTTTTTACATATAAGTCTTGTTTCTGAAGATGTCGGCCCGGCAAACGCCTGAATATAAATATCTCCTTCCGGATACTCAGTCTTGCCAGATTCCCAAGGCAACCTAAATTTAAACATAGATAGTTCTGGATTAATTATTTTCCACCAATCTAGCTGCATTTTCATATTACGTATTATGTTTTCTTGCGTGGCCGGCTCCGATCTAATATCCGAACAGAAAACTACCGTTTTGCCAGAATTAGCCCAGAATTTTGCATCTTCATCAGTGAAAAATTGCACATGTGTTTTGATCATGTCTGTATCTTTTACTACGAAATCATTAGGATCATATAATTCGAAATGTATTTTAGGAAATAAAGTCGCCAAATATTTTATGTGATGTCCGGGGGCTGCCCCTGCATATACAAACCATAATTCTTTATCAGGACATTCCTTTATAGCTAACGTAAGAAATTCGACTTCACTAAGAAATAGCTTAAGTTGACCCCAGTGCAATGCCGGTTTATATTCATTAGACCGCCGAATATATTTTTTTGTTTTGTTTAAATCTAGTAGTCGGTGATTTTTATTAAATTTAATGGGTAGACTCGAATAATTAGAATTGACTAGATGAGTTATCGGTATGTTCTTTTTTCCGGTTAAAACGTCTAATATAAATGGGTCAATGGATTCTACGAATTTTTTATCTAACTCATGCGCTGCCTCTCCGGATGACTCAGTAGACGACCCAGTACGTGACTTAGCTAACTTCTTGGCAACCGAATCCGCACCGCCCTTAGCCTTATCTTTAGCCTTATCTTCCTTAATGTGCAATAGTAATAAAGGAAATTCTATCCGAGCCATAAATTATAAAAAAAGAAAAAATCAAATTTAACTAATTTTCTATTTAGTTTTCTATTTAGTTTTCTATTTAGTTTTCTATTTAGTTTCTTATATAATCCCTATTTAACTCAGAGTCGCACATACCCCCGTTCGGATACTTCGGATAGTATTTGTCTGACGCATATCCATTATCATATCCAATTATCATGCACGGATATTTTTTTTCAAATTGCCCAACCATCGAATGAGTTGTAATACATGATTGGCATCCTTTTAATACTTCCACAACCCACCTTAATCCATACGATGTCAAAGATCTAATAAAGTCATCACGATATCTACTCGCGTTTCTTCCTTGATCATTGTTCGGATAAGTCCAGTTTAAAACAACCAAGTTTCCTTCTTCAGACATTTTTCTCACATATGTACTTTTGTTAGGGCCCTGGTAGTAACTATAACAGTGCGCATCATTTTCGTTACACAATGAAAGGTGATATGGAGCCATCGGTTTTAACTGTGCCGCAAGACGAGCGGCATCATTAAAGGTGCGCCCTTTGATCATGATTAATTTATTCATCAGCATGCTTGGCAGTAAATCTTCATTTAGTTTGTCATTCATGCCCACAACATTCATGGCGAGGAAAAGATCTTTTCTCCAGGCAGTCACACAGCCTATTAACCCGGGAAATGTCAAAGACTTATAATTATGATTGGCGTATTTCACGATTATCGTATATTGCGCCGAAGAAAACGGCATCCAGTCCATATTTCGTCCGAATGTAATTCGGCCTTCGCTATCTTTAGTCGCCACGAAAGTACAACCAATTTTTTGCAATTCGGGTATCATTTGTAACTCCAGTAAATTCCAATAAGATACTACACCAGGATGAGAATCTTGAAGTGCTTGATACATCCCTCTCAATTCGTCATAAATACATCGTGGAAGTTGTTTATTTACCGATTTTAACAGGCGTGCCGGTGCTTTAAACGGTACAAACATGGTGATTTTTTTAATTAAATAGATTATTTCTTCTGCTAAAATGGTGCCGTAGTCGTATCCATTAGCAAATGGAGTTCCACCATTTAACTGTAATATCGGTGGGTTGCATCCCTCTGTGATAAGAACAGAATTGTTGTATTTTCTATTGGCTGTATAAACAGGATACATACTTCTAAACAACAAGTTTTTATTTATGAAACGAAATAAGACGACTATTAGTGCGATTAGTAGGCCTGACATATACTCGCCTAAGAATATTAGTATTAATCCGAGCAAAGCTAAGCCCAATACTAAGATTTCGATCCCTTTACCGTGTAATAATCTACATACTGGATTTAACCAGACGCAGAAAACTTTTTGCCAAAGAGGATCTTGAAATCTAGCCATTTTATTATATAAAACTTATCGGTAAATTCAATTTTCATTCTGGTAGTGTATATTCTTGAGCGCAAGTCGCTCCCGTACCCACTTGTATTTTGCCCATACATTGAATTCCATCTTGTTCCATAGGAATATCCTTCTCATAGTAGTCAATACGTTCAGCTAAATCTTTCAATTTGCTGTCTAATTCGCCAAGTTCTTTCACCATTTTTTGAACATAATCAGGACACACATTTAGTTCATTTAGCAATTTATATATTTCCATGCATTCGGTTTGTCGGTCTTGTTCGAACTTAGCGTATTGTTCCTCGTAAAGTTTACAGAGTTCTTGCACGAGTACGAGCTTGTTCTTGGCATTATCGATGGAATAGTCTTGTAATTTCTTGGATAGTTCGGATAATTGAATTTGCGTTTGTAAAAACGTAGCTGTGATACGATTAACGATAATTTTTCGTGTGCAAATGTCTTGTAATGTATGCGCCGTAACGGTGGTTGGCATTTTATGTAATGTTGCTAATTGTTTAGAATCCATGATGTGTATATTATAATATAGGATATGAGTAAGAATTTAACTAAAAAAGATTTGCCTAGATTTTACGAAATCAATAAATATAATGTTGCTATAAAATCTTTGAGAAATCAACTAAAGCAAGCGGTTGGTATTGATGAATTAACCAACATAGCGGCTAAGATCATAGATTTAGAACACCAAATCATGATAGAAAAAACCAACGGGTACAAACAATTAGAAGAAGAAAAAAAATTGATAGAAAAACGTATAGATACGCTTACTAGAGAACTAGCTAAGGCGAAAAATGAGCTTACCCGCATAGGCAACAGCTTAGATTTTAAATTACACGGCTATAAAAAGAAATTACAGGATCGGATAGAATCGCTAAACGACGAGTATTGTACTATGGTTGAATATATAGACTTAGCTCGAGAACAGGGCACTAGTTCATCCGCCTATTCTAGCGCATCCTCTTCAAGATTCGAAGAAAAATCTGATACCGTAACCTCTTTAAGTAACACGGACACGTTAAACGCGGCAGACGAAACAGATAATTCAAATACCACAGACACATTAAGCACATTAAACACGGCAGACGAAACAGATAATTCAAATACCACAGACACATTAAGCACATTAAACACGATAGACGAAACAAACGAAACAAGTATCGCGAGCACGTTAAATACGATAGACGAAGCGGATACCTAAATACCTAAACACACAAACCCTTAAATACCTAACTACCTAAATTTTTAACTTACACTTTCCGGATATTCTTGCGCCTTTTGTGACTTTTTCTTTTTTTCTTAGTAAGCTGCGCGGAACCCTCTTTTTTGGGACTCATCTTTGATAGTTGCTGTTGCTCGTTTTCTAGGGTAGCCTTAGAAGTCGTTTCGGTCTTCTTTTTCTCGCCATTAATGCATACATCACAGAATGCAACTCGGCATTTTTCCCATTGCATTCTATATAAATGGTCTAAATCAACCATAATTTGGCGAACGGTATTACCTTTCATACTATTGCGACCTTGTGTAATTTCCTTTTCAACCTCGTACACTAAATCTTCAAACGAAAGGCCCGCTTTGGAAGATCCGGTTTTATCCGATATGGTCATATATTCCCTCATAATATGCTCATAACTAGCGCAGTCATAACAACGATCCAATACAATACCAGTAAAATCAGTGTAATCATGAGTTCTAGATACTGTATTATGATAAAAGCAAGCATCTTCATATTCGGTGTTATCGTACTGCCGTAATTTTGCGTCTTTCTTACATATAAGTCTTGTTTCGGATGAGGATGGCCCAGGATACGCCTGAATATAAATATCACCGTCAGGGTATTCCGTTTTACCAGGTTCCCATGGCAATCTAAATTTAAACATAGATAATTCTGGATTAATTATTTTCCACCAATTTAGTTGCATTTGCATTATCCGTAGAATGGTTTCTTGGGTGGCCGGGCTAGATCTGATATTGGAACCGAAAATTACTGTTTTGCCTGAATTAGCCCATAATTTCGCATCTTCATCGGTAAACAGGCTCTTGTGCGTTTTGATCATGTCTGTATCTTTTACTACGAAGTCATTAGGATCATATAATTCGAAATGTATTTTAGGGAATAATTCGGAAAGATAAATTAAATGGTTGCCAGGTGCCGAGCCGGCGTACACAAACCATAATTCTTTATCAGGACATTCCTTTATAGCTAACGTAAGAAATTCGACTTCACTAAGAAATAGCTTAAGTTGACCCCAGTGCAATGCCGGTTTAAAAGTATCGATACGCTGGGCATATTTTCGGCGTTTAGATAAGTCTAATATTCTGCTGAATTTTTTGTTCTTTTCTGCATCAGGAAATATGTGACTTATTTCTGGCATTTTTTCGCTCTGCAAAATCTCCCTCAAGTGTTCGTCGGGATTGAAATATCGCTTTTTGATATGCTTAGATGAATCGCGGCGTAAAAAATCGTCGGGAAAATACTCGAATATTACTTTTCCTCCGCGAATGTCATCGGTATGTTCATTTTTACTATCTATACGAACCAAACTTCTATGATTACTATCCGTAATGTCCAAATCATCGTCTTCTGTGCGATCTAACCGTTCTGAGTGATCCGTGTGGTCGTCGTTGTCCTCTTCGCTGTCGGAAGTACCGGTCGACGTGTCATCCGACGTAGAATCATACAATATTTCACCGCCATCATACTCACCACCACCTCCTGATATTTCTTCAAATATCTCGTTTGGCTGGTACGTAGCATATTCATCCGACATTTCGTCATTTAGGCTTCCGGTCGGTCGGCTGGAAGTCTTTTCTTCCGATTCTCTAATTACAGCGCTTGTAATATCGGCTCCATTACCGGAATATCCACCTAATACCCCATCTTTTCCGCTCGTTTTGAAAATACTAGCTAAACTTGCCACAATTGCAGCCAAAATAGGGTATACTATCAAATCTATGCGATTAATAAGTACCAGTCCAATTATTAAACCTATCACTAACCCGGTCATAAAAGACCCTAAAAATTCACGCATATTTTTACGCTGTATATTTCATTTTTGAAAATTTCTATATAGATATATACGGATTTACGAAAATATAATTATACTAGAGAAAATGGACCAAAAGACCGAAATGCCAAATAACACTGAATCTAACGACGAAGAAAACATGTATATAATTACTCGTACCGGAAAGAAAGAATTGCTAGACACTACTCAAATAGTTAAACGTTTACAGAATCTGATTAATAAAACACCCAAAATACCACATGTAAATCCGTTCGATTTAATGTTAGAAGTATCCGGCGCACTAAAATCAGGAATGAGTACGTATGAAATAGATGAATATAGCGCTCGAGTCGCCGCTAGCCGTGGCATTACTAACCCTTACTATTTAAAAGTAGCCGCCAGAATAGCTATCGATAATCATCAGAAAAATACACAGCGAAGTTTCGTCGATAAAATGAGATGTTTGTATTTAAATCAAGACGAAAAGGGCAAAATAAACTCACTGGTAGCGCAATCATTCTTTAAATATGTCGAAGAACATCAAGATTTCATCGAAAGAACAGTTGATTATACTCGCGATTTCTATATGGACTTTTTCGGATTTCAGACTTTTCTTCGTAGTTATTCTATGCGGATCAAGGACAAACCCATCGAAAGACCACAGGATATGTTTATGAGGACCGCCATTGATATCCATATGGACACCTGTTCGGATATCGAAGATGAACTAAAAAATATAAAGCAAACTTACGATGCTCTGTCAAATAAATATTACACGCACGCGTCTCCCACATACTATAACGCGGGATCTGAAAAAAAGCAGTATGCTAGTTGTTTCCTGTTAGGCACCGAGGATTCGCGTGAAGGAATCATGCGAACCGCCGATCACATATCCGAAATATCCAAATATTCTGGAGGCATCGGAGTACATATTAATTGTTTACGCGGGTCCGGAGCACGCATCAGAGGAACCAATGGTAGATCTTCCGGTATAGTGCCCTGGTTAAAAATTTACAATGAAGTAATGAAAGGGTTTAACCAAGGAGGGCGTCGCCCGGGAAGTGCCGCCTTTTACATTATGCCGCACCATCCTGATATCATGAAATTTATAGAAATTACTCGCCATTCCGGCTCTGACGAAATACGAGCACGCTCGATCTTCACAAGTCTATGGATACCGGACATATTTATGGAACGTGTAAAAAATAACGAAATGTGGTCGCTATTTGATCCGGATCATTGTGGTGATTTATCGGATTATACCGGCGAAGAATATCGGAAAAGATATTTAGAACTAGAAGAAAAAAAGCTGTATACAAGCCAGATCAAAGCGCGCACTATCTGGGAGGCTTGTTTGGAAACGAATGCCGAAGTGGGTAAATTGTATATTTGTTTCGCCGACACAGCTAATCGAATGTTTATGCAAAAAAATATCGGTGTATTGAAATCCAGCAATTTGTGCTCCGAGGTATATTTGTACTCCGATCATAAAGAATATGCCGTTTGTATATTGAGTTCTCTGGCCTTGCCGATGTATGTGTTTGATGGTTATTCTGAAGAAGAACTTAAACAACCCGAAGATCAGCGCCGAAAATTAAACGATGAATTCCCTGTAAATCCTTATTTTGACTTTTCCAGACTGTTGGAAGTAGTTAGATTAGTGACGACAAATCTAAATCTAATTGTAGACAAAACTTTCCACCCTCTTGTTCAAACTAAACGCGGTAATGATCGACACCGACCCATAGGTATTGGGGTTCAAGGTTTAGATGACTGTTACGCCAAAATGCGTTTTCCATTTGCTTCTCCGGAAGCGGAGTCACTCAACAAAAAAATATTTGAAACCATTTATTATGGAGCTATCACTCAATCTACGGTTTTAGCTAGGAAAAAATATCAAGAAATCAGAAATAAGTGTGTCAGCGAAGGCAAAGTTTCAGTTTACGAGCATGATTTCAAATCGTACGATGTGGCAGAAAAAGTGTATACCGACGCGTCTAAAATTCCTAAAACTGTCGGTGCATATCCTTCCATGTTATGGAATGGAGGTTCTCCGATAGGTAACGGCATATTCCACTGGGAATTGGCCGGACTAAAAACGGAAAATTTAAGCGGCATGTATGATTGGGAATCTATACGGGATCATGTCAAGACGTTCGGTGTAAGAAACTCGCTAACAGTCGCTTGTATGCCAACTGCCTCAACCAGTCAGTTATTAGGATGCAGCGAGTGTATAGAGCCGTATCCGGAGAATTTATACAAGAGAAATACCATTGCAGGAGAGTTTATAGTGGTAAAGAAATATCTGATTGAAGATTTGTATAAGTTGGGACTATGGAACACCGATTTAAAAGATTGGATGTTACTGAACGAAGGTTCTATTCAATATGTATCCGGAATTCCAGATAAACTAAAAGAACTATATCTAACTGCCTGGGAGATAGATCCAGCGGTATTAATCAAACAGTCGATTGACAGGCAGCCATTTGTAGATCAAGGACAGAGTTTGAATTTATATATAAAAAATCTTAACGTAGCTACGTGGAATAAGCTTATGTTCATGGCCTGGAAAGGCGGGCTCAAAACTGGAAAGTATTACTTACATAGTAAACCAGCCGCGGCTCCCCAGAAATTCACGATAGATCCGGCGAAACAAGAAGAAATGCGCAAATTACTGGAAAAAATGAAGCATGGTATTGCGGCAAAGGTTCAGGAGCAACCTAGAGAAGTTTGCGACGTGTGTTCCGCTTAGATATGGCCTTATGTAATTCGGTCTTGAAACGGCTTATTTTTTCTAGTGTCCGTTTACTGAGCGTTCCTTTTTATCGAACATCCGTTTACTGAGCGTTCCTTTTTATCGAACATCCGTTTACTGAGCGTTCCTTTTATAGAATATAGCTTGTGTTGCTCTGTTTTTGACAGCTACCCTACTAAACTACACCGGGTTCATTTCTGGTATAGGAGGCAATTCCGGTGGTGTATGGTAAGGATCATTAAATAATTCGCCAGCAAAATTCATAGATTCTATTTGTTTTTTATAAAGGTATCCTTTTACAGAACCTATCAATAACAAAACAGATACGAATGCGCCTATTCCAATAAAAACTTTATTTAAAATACTAGTTTGGACTAATATTATCACTAACACCAGAGTTACAGTTATAATGCCGCATATTACGCCCATCCATCCGAAGGCGGATGAACTTATTCCTAAATTAGATATTAATCCTAACAAACCCATTTATTTTTTAGTATATTTACGTTAACAAAATAATGCGCTTTGGTATTTACGTAATGACTGACCGTTTTATTTCTTATCATGGGCCGACACCACTAAAAAAATAAACAGTTTTCGATTTTTATTGATTAAGACAGTTTCTGTAAACACATAGATTTATTGAGAAATGGTGGGTTGTTGTATAACAGCGAACCACACAACGTTATTGATATCACCCCCGCAAATTCGACAAGCCTGATAATCGGAGTCTAAGCAAATGTGCACACGTCTGTTGCAAGTGTTACATTGGTACATAGTGGGTTCGGGCTGGCATTGTACTTCACAGTTAGCATTATCGTTATATTCGATACGCTCCTCGCTGCACTCATGACTAAATACGCCATTACATTCACTACATTCATTACTGCACTCATGGCTAAACACATCGCTGTAATTCTCGACACTATAATCCGCCTCATAATCGTCAATATCGTTGCCGCTAAAATCTCGAGCAATATCTTCCTTGATTTTTTCGATAGCTTGCAAAAAGCCTTCAAAGAAACAATCCAGACGGTATTGTTTGACAGCGCGAACGATAAGACCGATCTTGCCGGATTTTTCGTCGGGGTCAGGTAGTTTGCCATAAAATCGATCGAACAAATCCTCAGGAATCTGTACATTTAGCCAAGCAGTAAACATGGCGGGATCTTGTTGGAAATACCCGATGAATATTCCGTAAAACGAGTCAAACGCGCGGTTGATAAGGGTCACGGTTGTTTCCTTGCGGTTTTCTACGTAGTTGAGGAAAAATTTCCGGGTTGGTTCGCTGATTGACAATTCAGCGGCGGCCAGAATAAGGCTGCGAATGAGCATTGAGCAAAAGTCGACGTGCGGCATTTTACTTGGGCTGATTCGGATTTTGGGTGTGGATCAAAGCAATCAATAGAGCAATTAACAAAGCAATCAATAGAGCAATTAACAGCTAGAACGCACAGGACGTTTTTACTAGATTAATAAAATTCAGTTTTTTCAGGATACCCAAAAAAAGATTTTTTAATCTTTAGCCGTTTAGAAGTTTTGTTTTTTGTTTTACCAAATAACATAACCACCAACCAACTAAATACTAAAAGATCCATTAAAAATAGGGAAAGACCAATCCGTGTACGAATACACCAATCAAATCATAAAACCCTGCCAGGAAATGTTTAATCGTATAAGAAGTTTTTTTTATTTTGTTTAGAAGTTTTATTTTTTTATTTTGTTTAGAAGTTTTATTTTTTTTATTTTGTTTTACCAAATAAGTCAAATAAACCAAATAAATAAATAACAACCTAAATAACTAAATAAATAATAACCAACCTAAATAACTAACCAGATAACCAAATAAATAACCAACCTAAATAACTAACCAGACCAATAACCAACCAAACCAGAAACCTAAATGAATAACCTAAATAAATACCAAACCAATAGAAATAGCTCAATCATGCGGGAGAAGCGCAGGATCGAGTTTTTTCCACCGGTGTTCAGTAAGATACAAGGCCATTCTTGCAGCATCCAAGAGTCGACACGCTTCGGAGAATGTAATATTCTCGACGACGCCAGTAGTATCGAACCTTAAATACAAAGCTTCAGCTTCTTTGAAACAAGCCTCCATTTCCTCAAGTTCCTGCTTAGCCAGTACCTTGAGTTTGCAGTGAGCGATTTGTCTCTTGAGAACAGGAGGTGCCAGAAATACGTCCGATGTCGGGGTGACATCAGGCATATATGCATAACACATCTGTCTCTTGAGAACAGGAGGAGCCAACGCGGGATCGTCAACTTCTTCTTTCTTAGGAACGTAACAAGTTTGTCTCTTGAGAACAGGAGGAGCCAACGCGGGATCGTCAACGTTTTCAGCACTGCAGCAAACCTGTCTGGTAACAGGGATGCGTTCAAAGCCGAGATCCAACAAAGGATCTTCGACACCGCTGGTAGCGGGGACCGATGCACTGATTTCGGGCGGGACAACGGTCAAACAAGTCGGAATGGAAGATGAGGGAGCAGACGAAACCTTGGTAGATTTTTTCTTTTCCAGCTTATAACCATACGAGTTTGACGGGGCCAGCGTGACAGTACAATTCGAAGAATCGATGGGATCGTTAAGAGAGATTATGTGAATAAAAGACATTTTCGGATGAAACTGTATATTATACGCGACACAATCACTACAAACAATCGCTATACACAACACCAATAACCACCAATAACCACCTTAAATACCAACCAAATAACTACCTAAATAACTACCTAAATAACCAACTAAAACAACCGATAACAATCAATAAACACCTAAAACAACGAGAGTAAAAGAGAGTAAAAAGAGAGCACCGAAAGGATAGAGAGCGAATAGAGAGCGAATAGAGAGCACAGGAGAGTTTTTATATTTACTGCCGAATAATTCATTTTTTTATTGAACAAAAAATAAACGGCGTTTATTTGTAGCATGGTGGATAATTTAGAGATAAAATGATCAATAACCAGTACAAATTAACGAAATTTATTAAAATAGGGAACGTTTTCATGTGTAATAATACACATGAATTCACAAAAACCCTAGCCTGGTGGAAACAATACATGCAGTGAAATGCATATAATGTTGTTCTTTGTGAAAGAACTTGAGATAAGTGGACTAACTTATAACAAGGAACGATTTTGAAAAACCGTATCTGAAAACTGTCCGAAGATCGAAACGGGTGGACAAAATCCCGTTAAGTAGATTTGAATGGTTCTATCCATGCGCGTTTGTGTAAACTTGCGAAACTGCCAGGGACGTCGTAATGTAGTAGGCGTAACCTACATTAAAGAATGGATTATGGTTCCATGTCAAACCATGAGATTTTCAGAAAATCTGCATAAAATTGCCTGAATGAATGCGCTTTGTATATAAATAGTTAATGAGACTATGTATAACAACGTGCAAACATAAGAAAAGGGCTTAATACGATCCGGCGAGATCTATATCAAGGAATAATTTTACTGGGTCATTCTTCCAGGGGCTAATACATATTGCTATGTACTTTATGGGACGCCTCGATCCCAGTGGTTTTTTTGATAGGTCCACACCTATTGCGAAGCCTGAATAGCCGAAGATACACCAATCTGCCGAAGCAAACGGGCGTATTGACGACGAATCTTACCACGTTGGTGGCGACATCTGGAGGTTAACCAGGTGAGCGCCCATGCATGGTAAGGAATTGATCCATCTCCGTGCTCGATATCATGAATCATAGCGAGGTCAGTACGTATGGTTTGGTAACGCGCAGCAATAGCAGCGGCCAAAACAATGCACCGGGACCATCCCATATGATTCACGATCTCGGCAAGCGAAGAAAACGACGAATATGACACCGGAATGCCATTATACGAAGTGACTGGAACAGAGTCATCAAAGTCATCATCAGATTCGTCGTCAGAGTCGTCATCGAAGGAATAAGCCTGGGCGGCCTCTTCAGATTCCTCTTCAGATTCCTCTTCAGATTCCTCTTCAGATTCCTCTTCAGATTCCTCTTCAGATTCCTCTTCAGATTCCTCTTCAGATTCCTCTTCAGATTCCTCTTCAGATTCCCGCGAATAGTAATCAAATGCGTCATACGACTCTGGGTCAACATGGAAAGGAAGATATACGGTAGAAACCGCATATTTCGATTCGATGTCTTCGTCAGAGTCATATTCCTCATCAGATTCCTCTTCACAGTCATCAGGCTGCTCTTCCTCAGAAGACGAATCACTAGGAAAAGGATTATAAAATGGGTCGTATTCTGGCCCAACATCATAATCCTCCTCTTCGTAACTGTCTTCCACCGATTTAACTGGAGTTTCCTCGACTTTTACCACTGGCTCCTGTTGGGGAGACAATACCAAAGTCTTGGTTACAGCAGTCTCATCGTTGGAATGAGAGGTGAAATCGCAATTGTGATCGGACATTACTGCACGATAACGGGTGTTTGGGTAAATGGACAAATTTGGGAAAATTTGAGTAAATACGCAATACGAGAGCTTTTTTATATAGAATACCCAAATTCATTTTTTTCGGTACAAAAAATAATTTACAAATCAATGTATCTTACTATTAATTCCACAGATTTCCTCCATATACGTATCTCTATACGTATACAGCCAGGGTACTGTGATGATAATAGGGATAAAATGATTAAACCGGAGTAAAATGATTAAATGATATAGAATCAATTAATAATATACACTGATTTATAAATTATTGGAACTTCGATAACGTTTGGAAACGTACATCTCGGCGGAAACCACGCCGTTTGATAAATAAGTACCACTATGTGAACATAGCGATCTCTTAAGTGATCTGAGTAGGATATGCAACGATCAAGTGCATAAACAGGTAATGGTTAGTTACCCAACAGTCATATGTCCGAATACGGGAACGGTGTTTCATCCACAGAATTTTTCAATTCTGGCGGATAATACGACCGTAAGAGTTCAGCAATGAATGGGTCTTTGTGTTTTTCGGGATCAAACACATAAATATCACCGGTATAATCATACGAGCCGTCAAAGATTCCGAAATATGTATAGGAGCATGAAGTGTCAAGAAGACGTTGAACTTCAGATGCTGGCCAATACATATTCAGATACTCATCTGCTGCATCAGTATACCCGCACCAACAACACGCCACAATATCCTCCATATCGATAGCATCAAATCTACCATCCTCAAAAATTTCCTTAAAAATGCTGATAATTGCATAAAGCATCGCAGAACGACGCTCAGCTAATACCAAGGCACAAGAAGGATTTTTAACAGAATGATAGATTAATACCTTCGAAAATTGGTTGTGGATCAATGTTCGTTGATTGGTGAAAACGAAATTGCGTTGAGAGGACATGACATTATCAATACGGGCTACCGTACGAACAATATCCGATGCCGCCCCCCGCAATATCGATGCGATTTTGTAAGATAACCGTATAGGTATTCCTCCAAATTCGCCCGCTTCATCACTTTTGGACTCTTCAGATATTTGTATAAGTATATTCGAACTGGTCATTTTTATGCAAATGCAAGAAAACAACAGAAAACGACGATATTTTACAATAAATCAAGAGAAAAGAGAATTTTTGATAGCTATAAAAAAATCAATTTTATATATCTGCATATGCGTCAGAATTGTCAGTTTTTGCTAATTTATTGTATTGGGTGGCAGAAATTTCAAAGAAATTGGATTTTCCGTCCAAGGCGCTTCTTTCCATGAATGCGAACGGTTCGACCGCCCCCGGATACAAAACATCGCTGTATCCCAGCATTTTAATTAACATATTGGCGACTACTTTGATATGCTCAATCATTGTGGTTGAATTGATACCGATCAATTTGCAGGGAAGCGCTTCACATATAAACTCTATTTCTAGATCCACCGCTTCTTTGATAATTTCGTGCACTGTTTTAATATCGGCCTTTTCTACTAATAAATTTTGGATCAAACATGCGGTGCATACGTGCAAAAACTCATCCCTGGCAATAAAATCGTTACTCTTAGTCAATCCTTGTAAGATGCCCTTTTCTTTTAGCCAGAAAATCGAACAAAACGACCCGCTAAAGAACACCCCTTCTATCGCCGCAAACGCAATCAAGCGTTCGTTATACGGCCGATCGGTGTCGGTCCATTTCGCGGCCCATTCGGCTTTCTTTTTAATGATCGGGATCTGTTCGACCGCTGCAAATAGATGGTCCTTTTCGGCAGGATCGGATATATACGTGTCTATAAGGGCCGCATACATATCCGTATGGATGTCTTCCATCGCAGCTTGAAATCTATAAACCATTTGTATCTCTACTGGAGTTACGTCGTTAATAAATCGATTAACCAAATTTTTGTTAATGATTAAATCACTAGCTGCAAAGAATGCGAGGACCGTCTTAATGAACCGTTGTTCATCGCTGTTCATTTTATTCCAGTCTTCAATATCACCCACCAACGATACTTCGTGTGGTTGCCAATAGCAGCCCCTTTGTTTTTGTTTCATTTCGTTCAATGTAGGGTATAATATTGGCAAAGAGGAGTGACGTTTTTCTTCTTGGAAGAGAGGATCCATATTTTCGCTAAGATATATATAAGTATATATCACATTCAAATTTTAAAAAAAAGAAACAGATTACGCACGACCTTATTCGGGTTGAGATTCATTTACAGCTTTAGCATACAGAACTAAATTTAACGGACGATTAGTGGCAAAATCATTTCCTACCATATCTATTATTTCGGCCAGTTTTTCGAACAATTCTTCTTGAGTTCCATTGTTGTGTAATGTAATGTCTTGTTCAACTTTATCAATAGAAGTTTCCGATTGGTGTTCGTCGCTTTTTTCGTCGGGTCGGATCAGCTTAATGACGATGCCGCCATTCTTCTTGATAACGTCGCTTTCGTCTTTAAATCTGACGTCGGATATCACCACGCGCTGATCTGATTCGCTCTTAGTTTTTTCCAGATAGTGCTCGAACAATCTTGCCCAGATCGTTAATCCGTTCAATTTCATTTCCGGCAATACTTTAGGTAAATAATCACGACAAATTTCGCTGCCAAACACTTGCATGAATTTGCGCCCGGATACACCCCAAAAAGAGTTTTCTTTCATTTTATCTTCCTGTGTTCCATAAACTTCTGATTCTTCGAATCCCAAACATACCGCGACCTCTTTAAGAGGCAAGGCAAACGCGTATTCTTCATAACCGTGGTATTCAGTCAGATATTCAGACGCGGTTGATTTTCCGGAACCGATTTTTCCGCTAATACCGATCAGGTATAGTTTCGGCGGTTCTTTCGACATGTAAATCACTGAATTCGGATATCCTAAAAAGAACACTTTTGTATATCCAGTAGCGCTTCGAAGTTGTTCTAATACGGCGAAGGCAACAGCCAAAGGCATATGAATGGGTTCTCCCGAGTTGTATTCGGCAATACTGCGCAGTCCGTTCGTATATTGGATGTTAATGCGGTCCTCGGGCGGAAACTCCAAGTCCCAAGTTAACACACATTCAGTGGTTAAATGTGCGATGCGGGTTGCGTTTGCAGGAACCCTTTGTACTTGGGTGATGTATTTTGTTAGGGCGTTGGCATACTTGTCAAGTCCCTTTAGTAAGACGGTTTCTTTAGTCGTATCTAAACGTGCCGATGTCATTTTACAGGATGACGTTTTTAATAGCTGAATGTATCTATTTGATAATTCAAATTTTATACGGAAAGCCGCGCTGATGCTCTACAAAAAAAAATACAAAAATATAAAAATACAAAAACACCGACGACTACCCACTAAAGAGCCAATCATACAAAACAAAAAAATACAAAAATATAAAAATACAAAAAGACTAACCACTACTCATATAAAACACTAACCATCGCTCTTATTGGTAACAAAAATTGGATCTCTCTCGCCAACGCGAAACTCCAAGTAATACACATGTTTGCACGTCGCAATCTTCGCTTTCGCATACGATCTCATCGAGGATTCATCCGTGTGGAACGTAGTCATGGTGCTATCAGAACAGGTCCAATCGCCAGTGAACAATTGGTAAATTTTGCCGGAAGTTTGCATTTCCGGAAAGTAAATCAAATGATAACGAGGCTTTTCGGGATCATACTTGCCATCGATAGTAGGCATACGAACAATATCGTCATCATTAACACATTTGGCCAAGTCATTTCCGATAGAACTGCCGTTGATCAATTTAACGATCGACCAGGTGTTAGAGCAAGATTTGCCCGGAATAATTGGCGTTTCTTCAAACAAGACCAATGTGTCTTTAGCATCGCTCAAAGTCAAATTGCCATCCGCCAAAATAACGACGTGTTTGAGTTCTCTTAGTTGGCTAACGGAGGTGATATTAGAATCAATATACGCGTGTGGAAATTTGCTTAATTCCATGCCAGTAGCAGCTTCAACCATTTTTACGGATCGGTACTTGCTACGTGGATTGACAGATTCAAGAGCAAAATAACAAACGACAAATAGAAGAACGATCGTGTATATATCGGACTTAAAGGGCATCAGTTTTTATTAATATAAAAAAAATTCACTTTTTTTCCATTAAGATGCTGGAAACATGGATTTTATAACGGCGATACTTTTACGGACATTTTCTTCAGACCCTCTGTTTATTTCGCAAATTATAGGAATAGACCGGGATACCGCAAATTCAACGATCGCTCTAACGCCGCTCTTTTCCGGCTTTATTCCGTGCCATATGAGGTCATCCGGACTAAATGCAACTTCGTGTTTGTCTTTGCCAGACCCAAGCCCCGCCGAAGATCCATTTAAATGGAACATTAGTATTCTTTTTTTGTATGTTAATCGTGATAGCCAGTCTTTCATTTTAGTATATTTTCTTACATCGACACCGGCGCCCCACAAATGCGCGGTATCTACACACCAACCCCACCAGTCTTCTTCGGCGCCTATCAGCGTAGTGAGATTGTCTATTTTTTCTGGCGTTTCGTATGTTTTATTAGCATCGGCTTTGCTAGCTACCATTTCTAACAAAAGTTTAATTTTGGTTTTTTTGACTGTCGGTTTGATCAATTTCATTACTTTCGCGGCTTCGTCCGGATATATTTTATTGATATGCAAAACCAGGCAAGAAGCGCCTATTAAACTTGCGGCCGCCAGCTGGACTTTAAGCGCGTCCAATTTTTTGTCGGTCGCGCTCGTTAATTTCCATATTTTTGTAGTTGGATATGCGCTATGAACACTGAGATCTATATCACTAGTGGTGTTTAGTATTGCGTCGTGGTCTATTTTATTGGCGACTATAAATCGAGGGCCATGTGTAAAGATCTGAGCGCAGTTTAATCCTAATGCATTAACGTCTCTAGCAATAGCTTCGGCCAGGTCACGAGAAGGGGTTTTGTTGTCTAAAACGTGCGACTCTTTAGTCACGTGAACACCCAACATTCTTATGTATACTATAGTATCTTTCATAATTTAAGGAATAATACAATCCAAAATACCTGACAAATCATGCCTGACAAATCATGCCTTCCATTCTAAGCCGCAAGACATGCATGTTATGATTAGGTTTACACCTTCATCCAACGATCGATTATAAAGATTTTCGTATGTGCATTCCGATTTACGGCACCGTCTGCAAGTATACATTGCGGTTGTTCTCACCGTTCTTTCTACATTTTTCGAAAGCTCCAGTTGTTCCATCACTGTGCGATATTTATCCGGATACAATTCTTGCGACGTCATTTTCGGCAAATTGCTGATGTCTATTTTACCTTCGAGGATAGCACCGGCCAAAAATGGATTGTTTACATTATTTTTTTGATCAATATTGGATGCTATTTTCGCACACATCAACGTATATATATTGATAAATTCCTCGTTAGTCCAATCTGACGCTACTGACAGCTCGTTGGACTTGCAAATCGCATAATTACAACACGCGCGTTCGATTTTTTTTAACAGCGCAAACCGGTCTTTCATCAATTTATCCAGGAATCCCTGATGGTGTTTAAACACAGAACTGAACAAAATAAATTTAGCTCTGCGATGTCTGTTGTAGGGCGAATGATACAATTCTAATGGGAGAGGGTCAGCGCCGGTTGGTTTTGCCGGGCCGGCATATTTTACATCACTGGTCATATCGCGGTTTGATAATATATTAATTTATTTTTACTTCAAATTTGAATACAATACATCTGATATACAACATGTTTTCTGCCGTTATAGCGATAGATAAAGATTTCAATATCGGCAAGAATGGGACTATTCCATGGTCGTGTCCGGAAGATTTGAAACATTTCAAAGAATTAACAATGGGGCATGTCGTAATCATGGGAAGAAAAACTTATGAGACCATTGGTAAGCCGCTTAAAGGTCGCATCAATTTGATTATTAGTAAAAACATGTCACTATTAGATCACAAAAACGTGGCTATTTTTAAGGATCCATGGGATGTCGTACGGCACTGTAATAAAGAACACAAAGATAAAAAGTGGTTCGTGATCGGGGGTGCGGTCATATACGACTGGTTTTGGTCTGCAAAATTAATATATGATTGGCATATCACACATATTGATGGCAGCTATCCAGATTGCGATACGAAATTTCATATTAACTTGCACGCATTAGAACCGATATCGACCACCTGTTTGACCAAATTTGTCGGCGACACAGCTAGCACAATAAATGACACAACTAGAATAACTAACAATCCAGCAACTGACCTAGTAAAAACCACAGCCAGCACAATAAATGACACAGCTAGAATAACTAACAATCTAACAACTGACCCAGCAAAAGTTACAGCGGTGTATGTGCATTATCACGCCAATAATTATGAAGAATTGCAGTGTCTTTCAGTGATGAAAGATTTATTAGAATACGGCAATACTAAACTGGATAGGACCGGTACGGGAACAAAATCCCTTTTTGGCAAGCAACTTCGCTTTGACCTTAGTAATAATTCATTTCCTTTAATGACAACACGGAAGATGTTTATACGCGGAATATTTGCGGAATTAATGCTGTTCATACGTGGACAGACCGACAGTAAAATATTGGAAGATCAAAAAATTAATATATGGAAGGGCAATACATCACGCCAATTCTTGGATTCACGAGGGCTAAATCATTTGCCTGTTGGCGATATGGGCGCTAGTTACGGGTTTTTGTTTCGACATTTCGGTGCTAAGTACATAGATTGCAAAACGAACTACGGCACTGAAGGAGTTGATCAATTAAAAAATGTAATTAACACAATAAAGAGTAATCCGTCGGACAGACGCATAATTATATCTTTATGGGATCCCACAAATTTAAATTCCTGCCCTTTGCCGCCATGCTTGTATAACTATCAATTTTATGTCAATGGAAAAGAACTTTCATGCATGATGACACAACGATCTTCCGATTTCATAGTTGCTGGTGGCTGGAATGTTGCTACCGGCGCTTTACTGACCTATTTAATTGCGACTGTGTGTGATCTTACTCCTTCCGAATTGATATGGAATATAGGCGATGTACATGTTTATAATAATCTGATCGAGCAGGCCAAAATTCAAATTAAAAGGCTGCCCAAAATGTACCCTAAATTGTTTGTGAAAAAAAGAGACAACATTGAAGATTTCGAATATGCGGACCTAGAGATGCTTTCATATGTGCCTGACGCCGCCATAGAAATGGTGATGAACGCATGACCTCGGGTGCTTACTCTAGTTAACACGATTTACCTTTCGAGTAATTAGCTATTGAATTGTTGCTCCACGCGGAATAACTAGATCCATCTGTTGTACACGCAGATAATCCTCCGTAATACTCGATAATCTGTTCAGACTCGCTTTCTTCCATATCTTTGGCGACTTTTCTTTTTCTCTTTATTTCGCATCTGCGTTTGTGGAAGGTATTTATTGTTTTTTTGTAATATTCGTGGCCTTTAGTAATGTGGTCCATTTTATATTTTATAGGTGTATATTGGTATATTGGTATATTCATATTTTGTATTGTTGCATTCGGAATTAAATGTGCCGATTAATAACTTATATATTTAACTTACATACCGAGAGGCAAATCTACAAATAGTCAAATAGTCAAATAGTCAAATAGTCAAATAGTCAAATAGTCAAATTTTCCCAATCCTCGTACTTAAGCGATAGCTCGGAATTTGTAAATTCAGCTCCGGTTTTCTTATCAAGCCACGGCAGGTTAGAAATTTCCATTACATTTTGATTAAACGGAAAATACGCATACATCGCTGATTTGTCCAATGCAAAATCTCCGTTTTTTCTTAAGACACGCGAGAAAACTTCCTTGACAAAGATTCGAGTCCCGTTTACAAAGATCGGGTAATACGTGTCGTCTAGTATTGTAAAAATGGAAGATTCATCAGAATGTTTCACTATTGATGTCAGATCCGGCACGAATGTTTTAGCGCTAAATACCTTTTCGAATTTTAAATCGTCTTTCATCTCATACCAATGGCCATTCCGCCATACATATTTAGGATAACTGGTGCATTTGTAAGCTCTCGCGCCGAACTGATAAGTCATCACGGAGTCGTTCGGCAGTGGATTATTGAACATTCTAGGGTCCGCTTCTTGTTTTATGTCGGATATTTGCTTTTTCAATGAATCTAAACGTTTTTCTAATAAGTCAAGCATTTTTTTGCCATTCGGCGATAATTTTTTGACCAACTCCTCATTAGTATTAATTTCACGGTTGCTACCTTGTTTATTGTCAGATTTGTTATCTGACGCAACTTCGGTAGCAAATAAAGAATTACTTAGTTCTTGAAACATCTTATATACTTAGATATTTATAGATAGCTACGGATATTTATAGATACTTGTATACTTATTCAAATTTTGTCGCGCCATTGTGATTGGACGGGGCTCTTCTGCCGGAGTACGGTGAGCGTCGGGGACTCCCCGACCGGTTAAAAATACTTATTTGCAAAATATAAAATAGAGAACCGTAACGGCTTATAAGTATCGCTCAAATATTCCGGCAGAATCAACGCCCCGTACTTTTCTAATGTTTCTTTTTGATCCTTAGTTACGCCGTACGGGGAATATTTATATAGCGTTTTAGATGCCGCATATTTGTCACTCCAAGCTAAATAAAGGTAAAACAAATATAAAATTACTACAGCAACAAAAATACCGACAAAAATTTCTCGTACCATTACTATACTAAGCCCCTTATACAAAAGACAATAAATATGTCGATATTATCGGACAACAAAGACATAGCAGTCGAAACAAACAACTATAGAGAGCCGCCTAGTGCGTCAGAAACAGAAATAAGCAGTGATGTAGAATCACCAATAGATGCACCTGATGTTATCTCTGGTATTTATAAATCCATGAGTCAAATAATAGAAGCATTGAACACCGATAATTTGATACTTAATCAGCAAGTCAACAAAATAAGGTCCGATTTGGGCTTTGTTTGTACTACACTGACAAGTCTAAAAACAGACACCCAAGACGTGTCAATTGCCTGTACAAATAGGAATAATGATTTATTAGAACTGAAGAAAAAAATAGCGACCCTGAGCGATGTACAAAAACAAGTTCTTGATACACGTAATATGCTCATACAAACCTTAGATTCAAACATAAGAATTATAAAAAAAGAACTAAACGAGTTGAAAAATACTCGGGAATCGTTCAGACCTCTAATAAAATCTATAATAGAAGAGGAAGTTAAATTGTATTTATCTAAACTTCCCTCTATAGAGACTCGATTTGAATCGCTGGAACGCGAACAGCGCACTTTATTGGCAAGCCATATAAGGAAATCTATCACGCAAAGCAACAGCCAAGATATAACGGACATTCAGAAACTGAAAGAACAACAAAAGGAATTTATGGAAAAAATAGAATCATATTTGTCGGCAAACAAAACGACTAGTCAGAATTAATTAATTCCTTTTCTAAATCCTTTTGAAACTGCGCCAGTTGATCTCTGAATCCAGTATTGGGATTTATCGAACGTCGCTCAGATATATGTTTTATCGCCTGATCTGCGGTCATTTTATATTTCCGCATTAAATATGCAGCCACTATCGTGGGACTTCTCGATATACCAGCCGCACAATGAATTAACGTAGGCCCTCTGTTAATAAAATCGTAAGAGGAATTGAAATATTTTTTGATATTTTCCGACGGAATGTCATCAATCTTTATGTGCATAGCTTTAAAGTGCTGTTCGCCGTGCCTCGGTAATTCTTTTGCCACTGTTAATATCTGTCTTACCCCGACACTTTGCAAGTAGGTATAATCTTTCGAATTTACGAAGTCCGTCAAATATATACCAGGTGCTATTTCATTTATATTCGGGTTTTTCCTGGTCATGTTTGCATTCGTACGAATGTTGTCATTCGGCAGAAATAAAGAGAAAACCCAAAAGACAAAAATTATAAAAAATACCACCAGACCGATAATTCCGGACATTATTATTTATATAAATCGAATGAATTTAATTCCAATTTGAATATTTCGCCAAAATCTTTTTCTATCATTTCTTTTTCATATGCCGCCAATTGGTCGATAAACCCGGCATTCGGATTTATGATTGGTCGCCGTTTCCTACAGTGTTCTAGCGCGGAATCTAAAGAAAAATTATAATATTTGATTAAATAGGACAATACTAACGTGGCGCTTCGCGATATACCTGCATAACAATGAACAAGTGTCGGACCCCGCAATATAAAATCGTGCGCGCTATCGAAATGATCACGTATAGGTTCATTCTCCGCATCGTCCAACGAAATGTACATTGTTTTGAATTCCTTGGTTTCGTGGGGTGTAAGTTCTTTCCCAATTGTCAATATTTGTCTGATGCCGATTTTGTGTAGTAACGGGTAGTTCAAAGATGATTGATAATCAGATATGTATAAGTCACCATTCAAAATTTCGGACACATAGCATCTTCTATCGCGGCAATACATACAATTTGATTGACTTAAATCAAGACTGTACATAGCAATGCCGCAGCGACCGCATTTTCTGGCCAACCGACATAATACGCACAAATTTAAATCGCACGTAGGTTCCGAAATAAAATTCATTAAACAATTTCCGCAAGAAATGGTGACTTTGTCGGTTAAATCCATACTTATTATGATATATTATAAATTCATTTTTTATAGGAAAAATATGGGTTGGATATTTACGATTTCAATAATAATAGTCCTCGTCATTGTGGGATTTATGTTATTTTTCTTCATGCCGAAACCGCAGGTATTTTATCAGCCTTACACGAATACTATAGCAGTTTTTCCGAAATTTCATGACAAAATCAAAGAGGAAGTGTCCAATGTTGAATCGGCACCGGTAATTCCGATATATGGATTCGGAGAAATAGTTTCTAGAGATTACCCATTTACGTACGAATTATTACGATGTCTGCCATATGTCAGATTCGCGGGGATTATAACGATCAAGCCGAAATTTCAACAAGCAAAGGAATATAGCTACGCGCCTGTCGCAAATCACACTATTAGATATTTCTATACTGTGCAGGAATCGGGAGGACATAAATCCGGAATATGGATAGACGGCGAAAAACGGTTCTTTGTAGAGAAAGAATGGATATGCGGAGATATGAGCCGTGAACATTCGTTATTTAATAAGGATAAAGAACGGGCAAGTATTGTGATATTTGTCGACATAGACAGGCACGAATCGATACATGAAGGCAGATCTCCCAACTTAAATGACATAGATAAGGATGAAATATTGCGTATCTTTGAACCTGGTAGTAGTCGCCGGGAACTTATTAATGAAGAATCGGATCAGCTCGAAACTGTCGCTGATACTGAGGACGACGGGACAGACAACAGGATAATAAATAGATCAGACGACGGGACAGACAACAGGATAATAAATAGACCAGGCGACGGGACGGACGACGGGACGGTAAATAGAACGGACGAATGACCGGTGTAGATTTGGGGTATTCTAATTAACCAGACAAACCACTCAAGTGCACTAAAATAGAAAAAATAAACGGCGACCTAACTTCGAATATTTACCTTTTAACTTACCTTTTAACTTACCTTACATTAGCGTATATTCAGCTTGATCCCCCTAGTTTTAGTTTAATCCGACGAATCAATATCTGAATTCCATTATCTGTTTTGTTTTTTTAATAACCGGACAATACAAAAGTACATTCTTAGGACGAGATACCGCGGTTTTGTATAGGTAGTAATCTTTTATGTCGTAGAGTGTTATATTTTCGTCCAGCGACGTTTCCACCGCTACGTGATTTAACAAGTAAGCCATACCATTGCCGGGGTTTACTTCTATATATAGTATCGGCACTTTATATTTCTCAGATATGTCTTCATACGGTTTTCTTAATTGATCCGTGTGCATACCCCCGTCGATAATTACGCTGATTCTGTCGGAAATTGCTTTTATTGTCTGACTTATTCTTTTTTTCTTCGTATATTGGTCTGTTCCGAATCTTTTCAAAACTCGGGATTTCCCATATTCGCTTTTTTTCCAGGTAGATATCAATTCTCTTGCTAGTGTTGTCTTTCCACATCTGGGAGCTCCGTAAATAGCAATAATATAGGCGTCATACTCGCCCAAAGCGAATAATGCGCGAAATATATTTGGATTCTGGTATTTTTGTAATTTTTCTAAGTAAATAATTCTAGTGTCCGGATCTAAACATCCGTTATTCCATTTGTATTTTTCTTTGATATTCGGATTCAAAAATTCCGATATGGTGTAATAAGGCACTCCTATATTATGAGCAAAGGCGCGATCGGTGTCGGTTTTGTCGGCTTTCAATTTGATGTTACCGGAAGTCATTTCTTTTTCCATTATGCGACCGCCCTGGTCACTTATAACGCATGCTTTCTGAATTGTGCAATCTCCGATTTTCGAGAAATATTTGTTTAAAAATACCCACATGCCGGTATGTGGTTTAGCAAGCCTGTTATTTTTGATAGCGTACAGAGCCAAGAATGATATTTTTTGGTTTTTTGCAAATAGTTCTGTTTTGTATTTTAGCGAATCTATACATAATTTACCTCTGGAAAATTCGTTGCTTATTATTACTAAGGAATTGTCAATCGACAGTTTTTTGATTTCTTTAAAAAATTCCTCGTTGTGTATATTGACAGTTTTCGGATTAATAGAGTGATATATGCTTGCGGAATTGAGTTTGGATATTAGACAGTTTTCTAGCTCGGTTATTATTACGTGGCTTTTAAACTGAAATTCTGGGGATTGGTATAAAAGTACCGATCCCAGATCCCTCCAATTATTCGAATATTGCATTTCTAGCGACATTTGAGCTTATGTATTTATGTGTATTTATAGATATTTAGCTATATTTATTGGTGTATTATTTAATAGTTTATTTCTGATTGCTCTGATGATTCGCTTGGTAATTTTGATGGTCCTCTTTGTCTATTATTGCGTAGATTTCAATTTATTTAAAAGTTTACTGGAAATATCCAGATATTTTTTTGTGTTTACTTTTTTCATTTTAGGGTCTTGTTGTGTTCTTTTTGTTTGGGTGACTGCATTTTTGCAAGGGGATTTTTCAGTATCGGTGCCATTAGGTTTGTCGTTTAGATCGGTGCCATTAGGTTTGTCGTTTAGATCGGTGCCATTAGGTTTGTCGTTTAGATCGGTGCCATTAGGTTTGTCGTTTAGATTGGTGCCATTAGGTTTGTCGTTTAGATTGGTGCCATTAGGTTTGTCGTTTAGATCGGTGCCATTAGGTTTGTCGTTTATGTTGCACAGCTCAATATCGGGATACTTAATTTTTGTTTCTTCTATTTCATATTTTTTCGTGGTGTAATACGTCTTTCTGGTACACCATTGTCTGCCAAATTTCAGCCTCATGTCACATATGTCATATATGTGACGTCTGATCTTCATATCTGATCCCAGTCTAAATATTCTGTTTATATATTGTTTCATTTTAGTTTTTCTGGGTGTCGCTAAAACAAGACCGTTCATTTTGACCACTGATTTACCAGTACCCATATATTGATAAGTCGTCAAAATAACGCGGGATAGACGTTCGGCCTTTTCGAGTTCTTCATTCTTGTCGCCGCCCACGATTCTCACAAACTCTTCATTTGAAGTAATTATATCACTGCGAGTGGAATATTGCTTTGTTAACATATTCTGCAACTTAGATAAATAAGTTCGTCGGTCAGCAAAAACAAACATATTGAGTCCCAGGCTTAGACCTTCGATGATACAATTAATCACTAGTTGATCTCTGTATGGATCTTCACAGATCATGTTGACCGTTGCAGATATCATCATCATACCTCTAATTTCGTCTACCAGATGTTTAGTGTATTTTTCCGGTCCGTAATACATCATCCTATGCACGGTTCCGGTAAAATTTTCACTAGTCGCCACATAACCAGGAACGGTTTTGGCATCTAGTACAGGACCTATAGACCACCAGATAGCGGAATCGTACCCCAACGCATGTTCATCCGGGGTAGCTGACAATCCCATCATATATGGTGCTTGCGCGCTTTTGATGGCTTTCAAGGCCATTTTATTGGCATATGTATGGCATTCGTCATACACAATAAATCCGAATTGATTATAAAAAGATATTGCGTCTATTTTTTTATCGTCTATATGGAAAGTGTCATGTGCGGCAGAATCTATAATTAACAGCATTATATCGCCATCTTTCTTCTTTTTACAGTAGTAGAAACCTATTTTTACATCACTGCCCAGTGCATTTTGTAGCACTGTAACCCATTGATCTATCAACGCAGTCGTGTGTAGAATAATTGCCGTCTTTTTTTGTAAGATTGATATTATGTATGCCGCTAAGTACGATTTGCCCTGACCAGCCTCCAAATTCACTATAACTCCAGCACTGCCATTCTTGACGCGGATTGCCGAGTAATATTTGGTTAGTATAAGTTCGGATAAAATTTTCTGATTATCAGTTTGAGTGCCGTTCCACACAAATTTTTGAGATGGTGCTTGCCCGGTTTTTATCTGGCTTATCGGCGAGTAAGCATTCAATCCAAATTTGTTATTTAATAGTTCAAAAACTCCAAATCGCGGCACTATAATTCGTTTATTTGTTTTATCCATTTTACAGCATTTAAGTTGCTGGATATGGCCGGTTATTGTTTGGGATCGCAGTGTAAAATAATTTTCTATTTTTTTGGCCAGTTTGATAGCGTCCTGCAAATTCGAAGATAGATACTCAAATTTGACGAAAGCTCCCGATTTAGTTATGGGAATTTTTTTACGTCCATTCGGAGTATAATCGTATTCCGGTGTCCTTTTATGTAATTTATCTGCATTGGTGTCACTGTTAAATGTATCGGACTTCATTGATGAGTCTATCATATTTAATATATGAGTATCCATGTCGCTATCCATATCACTTTCCATACTCTTCGTGCTAATTATATACATGTATTTCTATTTTCAGTTTTAAATTGCGATTCAACGATATTTTTCCCTATATAATAAATCAGTATAACGACAAATACCGCAACCAAAGCATATACAAGGGCGATCCACGATTGACTGCCAAAAATTCCGGTCAACCCGAAAATTCCGACCATGCCTATGACGTTACCATGTTCATATCCACCCATTATCGGTTGTGCCATCAGTTGTGTCGTTTGTGCCATCGGTTGTGTCGTTTCAAACCGCATAGACCCGTTTGGTGATCGCCCAGACTCGTTTATTGATTGTAACGTATATGTCCGTTGGCGATCGACCGGCCACATATCGTCGGTTATACCGATGTCCATACCGACGGTCATATCGGGGTTCATATCCCTCAGCTTAGTCGCTATCGCAATCAGCCTTGTCTTTGCCTTATTCATATCTTCTTGTAAGCGACTAATGACACCAGCACTATCAACATTACCACTATGAGTGATATCCGCATTGTCATCAGAATCAAGAATCATATCGAAGTCCGATCGAAACTGTTTATACAAATTGACCAACGCGTCAGTAGCGCTTTTTCTTTCTTCTTCTATCATGTATCTCTCGGCATTCTTTTTCTCTATGCTATTTCGTAGCTCTCTAATTACGGAATCTCTATGCCGAACGAAACCGGCGTTTAACGAAGTGATTTTCGATATCTCTTGCGACAAAGTTTCGAAAGAATCGATAAAAGTTAACTTATTCGCATTCGTTATCGATAGGTTCAATTTTTCCGCAAAAATACTGTACGTTTTCAGATCACTAACTAACCTATTTTTCATATCGTTCGACAATGAATAGCTGTTGATGGATTCCCGAATTTCCTTGATAATATTCAACACGTCATCCGAGCATCCCGTCAGCAAATTCACATAATTCTCATATGTCTGTTCATTAGTCTTATTGAGGGCAACTTCGGTGTTTTGTATTACTGTTTCTAATTTTTCTAGCTTTTCAACAATCTTACCAAATACATCGGTTTCCATCATTTTTATCAAGTTCTGCAAATATTGTTCTATTGCCGTCCGACGATCGGCATACTGGTCGAGTTGCGGCAATTTGATTATTTTCGAAATACTCTCGAGAAAATCGTTGAAATTTTTCGTTTCTAAATTTTTTTCATCTCTGAGTTGCTGATTGTTCGAAATTTCAGTATTCAACTCACTCCCCAGCTGTTCGATAAGAGCATTATTCTGCTCAATTATTTTATCTTTCTCGTTTATGCCGCTTTGCAGTAAAGATTCAGCATTCTTAATTTTATCCTGCAAATCAGAGATTGTACTTTGCAAATCCACGATCTTTTTTTCGGCCTCCTTAATAGCAGCCGCGCGCGACATTTCTATGTTTTCTAGTGCACTATTGAACTCTTGTTTTTCTTGTGCGGCTTTGCTGGTTGCTGCGTTTAAATTGCTCGATAAGTTCGCAATCTTTGACATAATAGCCGAGATGACTCTGACAATATCTTTCAATTCTGTATTTTCCTCCAGCTCGTTTATCTCTATGTCGAGCCCCACTGGTACATTGGGGTTGTTATCAATGCCATTGGATAATTTACTCAATAAGTTTAATATTTGCTGAATGATATGGCTATCGTTGGAGGTCGTACCGACCGGTGTTGAGAGTTTTTTATTTTCTTCCGTAATTTTGTTAATTTCTTCCGTAATTTGGCTAATTTCCGCGCTATGGCTTTCCTTTATTTCGGCTAACTCGCGTTTATTCAGTTCCAATAAAGTGTTTAATTCTTCTATTTTTGCAGATAATTCTTTATTTTTTCCTTCCAAGTCATCTTGAATTTGCGATATTATACTTTCGCTAATTGTGGTATTGGATAAGTTTACCACCTTTTCAGCATTCTTTTGTAATGTTTCCTGTAGCTTTCGTACATAGTCATTCAAACGTTGGATCTCGCCGTTCAGATCTTCGATTTTTTTTTGGTGTGAAGTATCCATATCTGCCAAACGCTCGGTATGTTGTTGTTTTAATAGAGATAGTTCCTCATTCAATTTTTCCAATTTTTTTGTCATATTTTCACTTTCGCTATTATGACTTTCTATTATTTTTTTTTGTTCGGCAATTTGTTTTTGAAGCAAAGTGAGTTGTACCGAAAAGTTACTCATGGCGGTCTCCAGTTGTTGGGTTAAATCCGATATTTCGGATCGCAACGTCTTTATTAATTGTTCGTACTCCCCCATTTTTTGTTCGTACTCTCTTATTTTTTGTTCGTACTCTCCTATTTTTTGTTCGTACTCCGATTTTTCTCGGCCGTGTTGGTTAATTTGGTTAGTTAGTGTGGTTTGGGCTTGCTGTTGAGCTTGCTGGGCTTGTTGTTCTTGCTGCTGTAACTGCTGCTGTAACTGCTGCTGTAATTGCTGATGAGCTTGCTGAGCTTGCTGAGCTTGCTGCTGTATCTGTTGGGTTTGTGTTTGCTGTTGTTGTAATTGTTGTTGTAACTGCTGCTGAACTTGCTGTTGTTGTTGTAACTGCTGCTGAACTTGCTGTTGTTGTTGTAACTGCTGCTGAACTTGTAGGGTTTGTTGTTGTAACTGCTGCTGTAAATGTTGGGCTTGCTGTTGTAACTGCTGCTGTAAATGTTGGGCTTGCTGTTGTAACTGTTGCTGTAATTGTTGTAACTGCTGCTGTAAATGTTGGGCTTGCTGTTGTAACTGTTGATGAGCTTGCTGTAATTGCTGTAACTGTTGCTGAACTTGAAGGAGGTTTGCTTCTATGACGGTTTTCTCGTTTTCCTTTATTTTCAGATCATTAATCGCATTCTGCAATTTTAGTTCAAGCGCCGTTACCTCGTTCCGCAATTGCGCTATTATTACGTCTTTTTGTTCTATATCTCGCGATAGTCTTTTTATCTCTAGCCGCAACGACGCATTATCGCTCAACAATTTTGCGTCGGCAGGATTAACCACCCGATAAGTATAAACCTCCATTTCCTTTTTATTTAAAAGTCCCCGTATCTCTTTGAGAACAAAATCGGTATGCTCTTTTGCTACCATTTCCGGATCAGTTGAATACGAGCTCGATTTATCTCCTTTTACGGACCGATTTATTTCGCTAATTGCATTTTTTATACGATCTCCCAAAAAATCGGTCTTTTGTTTATCCAATATAGGAACCTCCCTAATGAAAGCGCCAGTCGCGTTTAATTGTTTTAGAGCTTTAATAACATCCGTCATACGTCATTATATTACAAAAAAGAAAATACTATTTTAGATTCATTAACATTATAATTAACCACCTGCTCTATTTCGGGTTTTTTGGTTTTTAGGATGTTCATATTACACAACAGCCTTACATTCTTCTAGAATTGGTTCCAACTGCTGTGTATGTATATAACTCGAGTACTCTTCTCTCAGACTGTCTATTTTTTGTCTCATGCATTCGATGAGCTCTTTGACCTGTTCTGTATTTTCGTTTTTGGCGTACGATTCCTTTAGCGTTTGGGAGGCCGATCCATTTTCTCCCACAAAATCGTCCACAATTTTAGCGGCCTTTTCGTATATTTCATTTCTAATCGCCTGTTTCGATTTTAATAAACCGGCGTCTTCCGTTTTGTCTAATCTAGCTAATGCTTGCCATATTTTACTAGTACGTCCTGCAACACAAACCACATGACCGCGTTCGACACAATCCAATACTGCGTCACCCATCGCTTCTCGAATTTGAGCGGCATTCGTCTTATTTTCCGGATCAAACGATCTTTGCCATACGGTAGTTAGCACATCTTTTTCGCTGATTCCCGGCAGGTTTCCGACAGGATAATTATTATTTAGCACCATCAAAACCTTGTCGATTTCGGCTAATTTTTCGGGGTCATTTTTGTATCGCACCCGAAGCCAATTAACCGCTTCTTCATAGCCATGAAGCTGAATATCCGGAATTTTCTTATTTTCTTCGGAAATTTTATTAATTTGTTCTTTTAATTCCTCGTAAATAGCGGCGTCGTGAACATTTTGACTGTCGGATTGCCATTCCTGTCGAGACAAAAGAGTTTTCTGTTTAAACTCAGGATCGTCTGACGAAATCGCGGGTTTCGCTTTTTTAATGTTATTTATTTGGGTCATCTGGTTTTCGAAATGCGTGAACATAGCTCTCTGTATAGGTAATTCTTCAACATCCACAAAATTAACGAACATATCTCGAAAATCGTCTATTCTATCTAAAATAAAAGGTGCTTCTCGTGTGTCGACTTGGCCGTCGATTATTTGCAGTAACGCCTGATTGAAATGTCGATGCGCTGCTCGGGGATTCCGAGCATTCAGTAAATACACGGCACCAATTCTATAATGATCGATCGCTCGGGGTTGTTCGATTGCTTCGCCGTATTCTATCACGTTTTTTGCTTCTTCGTCAAAATCCTCACCTCTTATATTATTGAAATGTATTCTGGTACGTCGCTGGTACATGTCTTCGCCGGCAATGCGCACTTGTTTGAATATTGCGTACAATATCCATATGATCACAATTATTATTATTCCTACTGCTACCCATTTGAACACCGCGCTGTCCGATTTAATAGCACCGCCGGTTGCTTTAATATTTGGATCCGGTTCATTTACAAACAGATCATTGCCGAACACGACGGAATCCATTATCGATGTATATGAAATGACATATATAGGTTTTAGTCTAATTAAAAACCGCGTTAATACTAGAATCGTTATTTAATTTATTTTTTTTAGCCAACATTCTTATCTCTTCGAAGGCAATCGGATCAATCCACGGCATTTTTTCTCTGGCTTTATAAAATGAACCACCGTAAAATACGTCTTTATTGACCTGTATATCGTTTTTATAATTATTAATGTCCGATTCGCTAGGTCGGTCGATTAACCCTTCGCTACATGTCTTATTTATGTTAAATAGCAAAATTATAAGGGCGAGCACCATAGCGCAAAATAAAAAATCGTTCATTACTACCGCTTTAATAACTCGTATATAAGACACAAAAAAGAAAAATGTCGGTTAAATTGGACGGGATGACTTAGGTAAATAATGGGTCATACAACACTCCACTTACCATTATCAGGATCGATGAAACCGTGTATATTACCATCAGTAAATATTTTATATGGAGGTTTTCTATTGCGTTCCCATTCCGTACCAAACGCGTGAACCAGATTATCTATTTGGTCTATCATTGTGAAAGATGTATTTTCTCCGCACAATACATCCGTTGTACCATTCAAAAACGCATTTTTGTAAAGATCGATCAACATCTTTTTTAACAATTCTGGCGCAGTAGATTCTTGTATAATTTGATGCACTGTAATTGGACACTTAGTTCTGTATACCAATATTTTGGTCTTTGTCATTGTTTCGAAATATGAAACTGGCGAAGTAATTCCGGCCATGTGCATAAAATATGTAGATATTAGAATACACTTAGGATCGTCATGATATTTTTTTATGTATTTTATTTTGCATTCATTGCTTGAATCTGTTTCTTTTCTAAATACGACAGATGTGTCAGTGCTTTCTTTTTCTTCGATTTTCACTGCTCCCGGATAATTATCCAGTTCTGACTCTTCTACCGATAATTCTATTTCTTGTTCTACAATGTCAAACACATAACAATCATCGTATATAGGCATACCACTAACGGCACATGTATACGACACTTCTTCATTAGGTTCATTATCAAAAAGACCCATCTGTATTTGCATGTCCCAAGAAATAGCCGTGTCGGTGCTTATCGTGTACGGCTTAATCCAATCCCATGGGATCAGTCGTACTGGGTATTTGGGGATTGGTTTGTCGACCTCCTTAGTTTGCGTTGGAAAAGTGGCAACATTAGGAAAGTGTCGGGTTAATTCTTTATGAATCCCGTAATATGGATTAAAATATATCGGTTTGTCATATATTCGATTTTCTATGTAAGATATGTAATCTTTGTATGATGGATAATCGGGACTTCTATAACCGTCGGGAAGTACCGTTATGTTTGGAGGTATAACTACAATGCAAGATAAAGACTCTATTATGTTATATTCAGGATAGTTAAGTAGCGTTGTGCAATTCGGCAAACGCGGTATTTTAAAGTCGCTCAATGGTAAATGTTTATATTTCGAAATCACCCAGACAAGATCGATAGTTGGGCCCGGCGATGCGTCTTCATCTTCGCAAATAAGAACGTATCTATCGTTACTAACGTTGTCCTCTTGTACTTTCATATAATGTGTTGTACCTGTTATTGTTTTTTCGGATGGTGGGAGATCGAAAGTCTCCTTGGCAAGTTCAACTAAAATTCCGTACATTCTTATTAATTCAGCGGGGGTAATATCGAAATTTTCAGGCAAGTAAATTTTGCTTTTATTAGGAATTATATTATATTCTGTCATATCTATCAAATAAGCATTGTGACCAGGTTTTTTCTTTTTTAACAGATCGCCGTTTATATCAAAATACGTTTCTCCGTATGTTATGTTGACCATTTCCGCCGCTATCTTTTTAATTATCAATCTGCGGTGTTCCTCATTCTCCTTCTCGTCATTCTTTTTATGCAAATGAAAGAGACGCATTTCTATTTATTTTAATGAACATATTTTCAAATTTGAAAAGACACACCTTTATCATAATACTTATTAAAAAATACTTGAAATATCATGGAAGCCGACATCCCCAATGTTTCTTATACTGTTAATATGAATATACCCGCCGAATGCACGTCATACAGGATATTCATATCGAATAATGTGTACGATTTACAGTGTAAATCGGGAATAACCACCCGTTTATTGAACAGTAAAAAGCCAACCCAAAAAATCGATCATAAAGACCAAAGCGTGACGTTCTCTATTACATTCGACGCGGACGAAAAACACATATTTAATTATCTTTTAGATAGGTCGGATATTGATATTACTGAATTGCTGCATGCCTTAGACGCGGCTAATAAGTTCTTCGAAGAATATGAAATGTCATGTAAATCGCAAAATTGTATCACAAAATACATAAATAATTTAAGCCGCTATACCAGAACATGGACGGGTCTCACCTCTAAGCCGGATTATAATCTGACCCTATTTTCCAATAGAATGTTGCCCTATTTTAATCTGGGAAGCAACGTATGGGCTAAGGCTAGTATGGACGCGATGAAAAAAAAAGACTATCCGGTCGCACTTTTCAACGAAATATCGATAGGGCCATTGAACGTAGTTACAGAAACGACGGGATTGCAATTGGACGAATTTCAAGAAGAAATTAAAATGGCGAAAAGAAACAACAATTTCTTGGAATGGCAGATTTTGCCCTACGAAAAATATCCGAATATGAAGGAACATCTTGATAAAATTAAAATACTGGCAAAATTAGGACTGAAAAAACAAGCGATTCATTTGATTTGTAAATTAATGCTATCGCCCAGAGATTGCCATATTGTCCGCGAACCCGAAATTTGGAAGATACTAAAGCCCGAAATGACCAATAAAGACTTCACAATACTAGTTAAGTATTGTATGTTTTATGCGTTCTACATTTTGAAACAAGAAGAAACTGTAATGTTTACTAAAATTACAGATAGATCGCGCGTATTATTTAAATTAGAAGAAGCCGTTCATTTGCCGACGTTAGCCAATTGCCACATTGATAGAACACCCTACATAGTACAATTAACGGACGATACGCCTTTGAGTCAATGTATGCCTTTTTATTTACATGGCAAACGTAAAATTAACAGCAAAGAAAAATTCTTACGAAGATTCGATATCGCTACTGGCGGAGCTTTTCGCGGTTTTGATTTTCAGGCGATCGGGGCGGCTATAACAGGGTCTATCTTAGTTCCCTGCGTCCATCAAAGTCCTTTGGAAGAGGGATTTGACGATTTGGATTGGAACAGACAACGTAACGGCACCGATATGAAATATCCATATATGATAGACACGCCTGAGAATTTGGAGGACGAAGCGTTCAGTAATTATTTGGAATATTATTATCCCAGTTATGTGAGTCTTACCGATGAGGATTATAACACGCATGTGTTGGGTTCTGCGCATGATATTGTTGAGAAACAAAATGATACTGGTATAGAATACGAAAATTTTCGCGTCGACACTGCTTCGACCGACACTAATGCCGACCTGGACGGCCAACGGCCAGAAAACACATTAAAAACTAACTTAGAAAATACATCAAAAACTCACTCGGAAAATAAAAGGCGCACCTGGGAAAAATTCGTAGAAACAAAAATTGCCAATAACGAAAAGGATGAGATAGATCCCACTAAACAGGAAGTACCAGAAGATAAATCTGTCAGAGCTGTGGAATACAATCAATTAGCAGACATAGACATATCTATTACTACTAGAGATACGGAAGTGTTCAAAGAACGGGCCATCAAATTGTACGAAACAATCAAGAAAAATTGCGAGCATAGAGGTGCTGTTTATATAAAAGAAGTCAAAACCATATCATCTATGAAGTACAAAATATATGGGCCGGGATTGCCACGTCCTATTGATGTGTTTAAAATTCCGTACGAACCAATTAAAATGGTAAAAAAATTCCATATGAATGTTGTGAAAATGTACTACAATGGAGATTTAATATTGCTGCGGTCGTGCGTTTCGTCTTTGTTAAGCGGTGTTGGAGAAAATTACAAATGGTTTAGCTGTAATAAAGTACCAGTAGATGTTATACTTAAATATGCACAGCGTGGTATTTCTCTCATTTTAAATAAAAAGGAACGAGATTCGATTAGTAATTATATCACCGAATCAGACAGGTGGTCTTTTATACCAGAAAGATTAAAGATAAATCCAGAAAAAATGTATTGCTGTGTGACATATAGGCACCCGTTCTTTAGGCCGGGAACATACGGCGCCGGTATTCGTAAAGGACTGCGCGTTTTTGAACGAACAGCTGGTGGTATGTATGCTAATTCATTGGTGGTCAGTCAGCTCAGATATAGTTTTCCCTATGGTGATGTCATGACGCACACCACCAAAAAAATACAGATGCCAAACCCAAAGTTAATCTCCGACATGTTGGATTATATATATGATGTAGTGGATATAGGATACGAGGAATCGGATCTAGATGTGCCGGACGAGCAAGAGGAAGAATCGAATTCAGATCGAGAATAAATTTTTATTTTTTACATTAATTCATCAAGATGTTCCGCCTCGTTATCCCACCAATCTCGCGTTTCATTGTCGCGCAGCTCTTCTTCAAAGTAAGGTCTGAATTTTTCGGTATTCCAGCGGGCCCTGATGTCTTGGGACATTCGAGCTTGCAGCCCCATATATTTCATACGGTTCGCCGTTCTTGTATCTCCAGCGCAACCGGATTCTTTATATAATTCCTGTATGCTCATTTCTTTGTCAAACAGGTCTATATCAAATTCATTTTTATGTTGCGCCTTTGGCGTTAATGGAGAGTCATCTGTATTTCCTTGCTCATTAGAGGTATTTCCTGGCTCTTCTGCTTGCGAGTGGTCGTCGTTGTCATTTTCTCCTAATTCTTCGGATAGTTGTCGTATTTTGCCTTCTATATTTTCGGCATCTGAATCTTGTTTCAGACACGCCTGTTTTGCTTTATATCGACTCAATAAAATATAGTCGTATGCAATCCATAAACATACGGCTATTAACGCGAAAGAAGGCACCATCATATCGGCAGGTACTAATCGGTGCACAATTCCGGCAATCACTATACAAATCAATGCTAAAAAAATCACACTAAGTATGTCTTCTCCCATTTCTGTATATAATTCATTTCAAATAATTATTTCACACTGAAATGTGAAATGTTATAGTTATAAATAAAATGCTCCATCCGTTTTTTTACAGAACACCGGTCCGTTTCTTTGTTGGTGTTGTTTTAGTCTGCGTTGTAATTATGGCATGGTCTAGCATGGTAGTTATTGGGTTTCGATAAAAAAATTGAATATAAAATAAGTTTTAATTATCCAAACTAGTATCAGTCGATTTGTTATTTTGGCAAAATGTCTGGAGCCGCATTACACGCCGCCGCAATTTCGTTTTGTGCGTTCATTATTTCGCGTGAAATAATACATGCATTGATACTAATGGTATCGTTTGCCGAGTTGCAAGATCAATATACATGGAAAATATTCCTGTTAATCGATCATGTGATCATCATCGGTGTTCTTATTTGGACAAAGAAAAGAATGGAAAACTCACCTATTACGGACGCGCCGGTACGTTACGTGTATGCTAACAGGGTACCACTGGCTGGTATCACCATCCACACCCCTGAGCCACTGACAGACAATGTCATCCACACTCCTGCGTCGCCCGTCCGTCCCTATAATTACGAAGTTGCCCACGATTATGTAGCTGGTAGTAAAGATAAAAAATCTCACTTTACCTAGTACAGTGCCTGTAAAAACAAACAAAAAAGAAAAAGGCAAAACAAACAAAGAAAAAGGCAAAGTAAAAAAGGTAAAAACGTCATTTACTTTTTTGTTGGTATTTTCGGTGACTAGGCGAAAAGTGAATATGTCAAGTATGTTAATTACCACCGAATTCAGTTAAATGCGAGGATCGTATTCTGAAATTTTGGTGTTTATTAGCTATGTGCTAGTTATCGGGAGCGCTGTTTTATTTTACGTATACATAGCACCCATATTAGAACTGTCGTTCAATTTGAGAAGTACGTCCGCGTATATCGCATTTTATATAACGACCCTGTGTATTTCCGGTACTTCTTTTATTATATCCGTTCTGCCCTTATTAATAATACTTAAAATTTTTCATACCTTAGTCTTAAAAAGTCCGTACTTATCCGGACAGTGCCCTGAACACACGCGCGCAAACTAAACAGCAAGCAAAATACATAACGTACCATTTTTATTTTTTCGTAAGTTTGATGAAAAGTGAATTGAGCGGTTATTATAAATTATAACTCGTAAATGTCCAGGTGGTGTAAATCGTGTAGTAAATCATGTATTTTCTCATTTTTGGCTATAGCAGCTGTCGGAATTTACGTCCCGGCGGTAGCCATCATATGTAAAACATACGAAACTCAGTTGCCAATCGACATGGGACTGTTCATAACGCTGATATATATCTCTACCACTTTTGTTGTACTATTGGCGTATCTTACGTGTCTATTTTGCAAAAGGCTCTATGCCAATTACACAGATAGTCGATATTCATTTATGGAGAATTCGATACAGGCAAGATATATCATGGATATTCCTAATGAGGAGGATATATAACACATGTAAACAGCACGAATCCGTCAATAGATCACAAAAAAGAAAAGTGAATTAGGTATTTATGATAAAATTCAGTCAGAAATGTCGCAATTGCTTTCCAGATGCAACAATCCTTGTATCTGCGCATTTTTGATTTCGGTTGCAGTCGGTGTGTATATGGCCGTAGTTATCATAATAAGCGTGATATTCGAAGATCAATTGCCGATGAATATTGCTTTATTTGTTATGGCGGTTTATATATCTACATGTTTCGTTATTTTATTAGTGGGTCTTTTATGGGCTTTGTGCGAATTCTTTTACGGTATATATGCGAATCGGCGTCGTATAACCCCCGTACCCTCAATGCCGTCTAGCTACATTATGGATTTGCCTGATGAAGTTGAATTGCATGGACAAACGACGGGAAAAAATTACGATAAATTGGAAAATAAGGAAACTGTTTAATTATTCTTTTTATTTATCAAATTGCGTTATCTTCCGGTTCGTCAGTTAAATCACTAGGTAACTCATTAGGCATAATGGTAGAATCATCCGGTAAATCACTAGGTACATTGGTAAAATCGTCCGGTAAATCACTATGTAACTCGTTGGTAGAATCGTCAGGCACATTAGTAGAATCGTCAACCGCGCCGCTAGCCGTTTGCGATGCTACTGATTTTTTATTTTTTCTCTTCTTTTTCGCACGTTGTTTTTCAATCCTACGAGCTTGTTTTTCCGCTGCTGCATCCAACTCCGGATCTAGATCCGGATTGTTCAGTTCGACATCCTTTAGTTCTTCTGTCGGCATAATATCAGAATCATCAACGTTTTTATCATCCGTCTTGTTTTTGTTGGTACTTTTCTCCATTAAATTAAAGTTTGTATTTAACATTTTAAATATCTTTTGTACATTTGGATCTTTGTTTTTGCCAGTCTTCTGACTAACCTCTCCCATGTATTTAATAATACGCCTAAATTCTTGGGTTAGAGTGGCATTTGCACCACCCTGATTACTTACATCAACGATAAAATTCATAACAAGCATATCTGCGTTTTCCGAAGCTACACTTTCCCTGTAATAGTCGTCGAATTTTTCGCGCAACAACTCGACTGATTGTTCTATTCTTTTGAACGCATGCTGACATCGGTGTAATTGTGGCTGTCTTTTAAGTTCACTGATAGAATTAATCAACATTTGAGTAAATTTTTCCACATCCACATCTGGTGACGTGACGCATTTATACATAGCATGTGTCCGTTTATAAATGGATGCTAACACCATCAATATGTATCTTTTAATGGAAGATTTCATTCTGCTGTTAGCCCACATAATTTTTAAATCTAGTTTTGAAAAGTCGAATAAAATGAACGAAAGACCTGGCTCCTGATTCACAAAGTTTTCTTTCAACTGATCTTGATCCGAGAAGGCAGACTCGTACCGGCGCAGTTTACTGCATAATATGATTAGTGTTTTGACATACGAATTTTCTTTTAATTTGCGATATAACAAATTAATTTCCTCGTGCGATACACTTTTATATGATTCTTCTTTTTCGTCGGTGTCACTGGTGAAATACACGGACTCTTTCATGTCGTCGGCAAATTTGCGTATTTCATTGAAATGATCGGTATACTCAGGAAAATCTTTTCCTAACATATCGCTAAATTGATGAAAAATACGATATATATTACGTAGCGTGTTTCGCACGAAGACAAATTTAGGAATTATGATATCAGGATCGGCATCTTTCGCTCCCATCATTTCCTCAAACATACTACTAATATTGACATCACCGACCACTTTTTTAAGTTGTTTGATTTTGACACGTCCAGCCATTTTTATATTATTATATTTAGTAAAACCCGTAAATGTTTAGATTAATGTTCATCTGTGAGTTTTTTAAAATTCGCAACTAAATTTAATATTTCGAATGCTAATTGCCAGTATAATTCTCTTTCGTCTTCCGACATTTTTTTCCACTTCGCTTGAATCATGCGGATGAGCGTTTCTATCATACGCTGTTTGTTGTCTTTTTTAATGCTAGCGCTGTAGTCTCTGTTTAAAAACCATTGAGAATCGCGGTGTATAATGTGATACCGGGCGTGCCATATCTTATCTTTGCTCCGAATGAATAGTTCGTCTTTAGGGCACATGTTTATCAATCTTAGTATGCGATCTAATTCGACTAATTCGTCTTCATCCTTTCGGACATGTAGTTTATTTTTAATGTAAACTATCATGGACTTTAGTTTGTTGGCATATCCGTCACAGATAACACTGATTTCTTTAGCGTCCAGTTTGGCCATTTTAGCCATAACTTCTAACACATCTTCTTCCGACATTGGCTTTGGCGGAGGATCGTCCGGTGGACATACAGATGTTCCGCTATTTTTATTATCTGGAATTGTTTTACTATCGCTGCTGGCTGCTGCATCACCAGTGGTTTGTTCTGTCATTTCCTGGCCAGGAGTGTCGTCCACCATGCTAGTATCGTCTACAATGCTCATGTCGTTTACAACAAAAATATTTCGTATATAACCAAAGAATCAATAATTTAACGCGATTTTATAGAAAAAATAAATCACGTCTAACAATATTTATTTACTTTATTTTCTTTACTTTATTTACCTTATTTACCTTATTTATTTACTTTAGAATAATCCGCAGTCTCTATGACAATTCCGAATCCGCGAACAGTACCCTCCCTAAACACCAAGGTTTGACCGATAGGTACATAATTATAACCACGTTTGAATCTCATTTTAATTATTACTTCACTCATGGTTTTGGCTGTTTGTACTTCATCTCCGGTTTTATCGTATATTTCTATAAACGTAACAGCTTCGCGAAGCATGCCGCAATTTACAAATGCAGTATACCCAGGTTTGATTGTAACAGAATGATGCACAACAAACACACGGGCAGTAAATTCTTTGCAGATTTGAGCTGAACCTGATTTACTGATCAAAAGCCCCTTTTTGAGTAGTTTGTGTTGTTTTGTATTCGCTTTTGATATATTCTTTGAGCCTGATTTAAAAGTTACCGCGATACAGCCCTTTTTCCCGGCAGTTAATTCTTTTATTTCATATCTATAATCGTTATGAATAGACCGAACGTTAATCGGCCAAAACTCGCCAGAAGAAAACGGCCCTATTTGCAACGAATCTCCCGTTGTGATAGATTGTCCGGCAATTCCCGACAACACGATTCCGTGACCAGGTACATTGTAAATATGTTCTACGACAAATCCCGCCGGTAGAAATCGACACCGCGGTTTGTATAAACAAATAGCGTGTCGTAAAAGATCTAGGCCATCACCAGTTTTATTACTTACCGTAATATATGGTATAATCTTCAGACTTTGTTGATTTTCGATAAGTTTGAAATCATCCTTGTTTTTAAATTGGTAAAATTTGCTATTTTGCGAAATTATTAACTTGCGAGTCGATTCGGTCACTTCTGTAGCGACATTTTTCGGCACAATGTCACATTTGGTAAACAAAACTACAAAGGGGATTTTCATTGCATAGCAGAGCCCTATGTGTTCTTTGGTCATTTTTGTTATTTTATCGGAGATACATACAATCGCAAAATCCGGGGCGGCTGAAGACAATCCGGTTAGTGTGGTTTTCAGATAAGCTTCATGACCAGCCAAATCGACGAATGTGATTATGCGTTTGGAATCTTCTATTTTCATATGTTGATAAGAAATATCTGAGGTTCTGCCGGATTCTCGTTCATGTGGGTGTAAAAACACAGAACTACGGGCTAGCCCGTTACCATCATCCAGAGTATCGCTCACTAATGTGCCGATTGTGGTGCTTTTGCCCGAGTCGACGGATCCTATAACTGCGATGCATATTTCTGTATAATCTGTGGAGTCCATAGGTTCGGCACGACGTCTTGTTATTTTTTTAGTATCCATTGGGGTATCGAATATTGCCGAAGATGTTGGGATAATTATATATGATAAAATAATTCAAACTTTATGTATTATCTTTGTAGGTGGCGTGTGTTACACACTTTATGTATTATCTTTGTAGGGGGGCGTGTGTTATACACTTTACACTTCGTGTCTAAACAGCACCTTTCTGGCACGATGCATAATAGAATCATTGAACGTGTCCGTTTTGAACCAGTCGCTAGATATTCCTTCGAGTCTGAGCCAAATATACATCAAACAATAAACGCCACACGAATGTTCGTCCCTTTGAAATTGTATTCCGGTCGTATACTTGACATCCACCTGACATTTCAATACTTTAGCTAAATAGTGCTTTGTTTTTTGCAGCCATATTTGTGTTTCCGGAAGAGGTTCCTTTCCTGAAGAATTGAAATATTCTATGAGGATTTTTCCGTTCTTTTTTTCGCCAAAGATACAATACCAATGAATACCGCCGCCTTTGGACCAATCGGTATTCAAAACTACACCAAAACACGTTTTGCCATTCTTAAATTCCCTAGCTAGGTCGACCGTTGCCAGTTCACTACCTACTTTTTCGAAATCCCGCATTTGGAATGGGATATGTAAAAAATGGGGAAATCGCTCACTCAATTGGTCTAAAACATTATCGATATTAAAATTGGATAAAAGCCCGAAATGGGTGGCTGGTCCGGATGGTTTAAAAAATTCGTCCAAAATATGATGTATGTTCGCGTTTTTAGCAAAGTTTATGAAATCTTTGGATTTTAATATGCAGCTTTCCGAAGTGCAATCCATCTTGGCTTTCATCGTGTTTACGATTTTTACGGGATCTCCGGGTACGTCATGCCCGTGTATTTTTAAATATTCAGCCATTTTATTGATGACCGGTTTTGGAGAACACACTGGTCCTTGTTCTTTAGTAAACGCGCATTCTGATTGTTTTCCGAAAATGCTCTCTACTATTTTTTCTGGATTTTTAATTCCGCCTCCGACCGGAGATTCCATTTTGTCCGACATTATGCTTATTATATATTATAAAACAGATCTCAAAATAGTTATCGAAATTGGATCTTCGAATCAACTCAAATATGCAGATTTTTTTACGTAGACCTTTATACCGATTTTTAACTGACCAACTAACTAACTAAACACTTAAACGCCTAAACAACTAACTAAACGCCTAACTAAACAAACAACTAAACACTTAAACAACTAAACACCTAACTAAACACTTAAACGCCTGACTAAACGCCTGACTAAACGCCTAACTAAACAAACAACTAAACAAACAACTAAACAAACAACTAAACAAACAACGAAACACTTAAACAACTAAACACCTAACTAAACACCTAACTAAATACCTAACTAAACGCCTAAACAACTAACTCAAAAAAATATTACAAATCTATGTTTCGCTATCAAAAATCTTTAATTTTATAAATTTTAGCATTTCGGTAATTCTGGTAATTCCGAAACCCCGACTTTCTTTTTAAGTTCGTCTGATAAATAATTTAATGACCGGGGGTCATTTCTAATAGCGTCGAGACACAATCCTCTTGTCAGTAGAGCCTCAGGTACATATTCCAGTGCAGGACCGCAATGATTCACTGCTTCCAGACATAATTCTTGATTTTTCAAATCATCAGGTACATATTTTAATACGTGTCTATTTTTAGCAACCGCATCTAAGTAAAAGTCAAAATCTAGCATCTTTTTGGGGATGTAATGTATCGCGTCACAGTTTTGGCTTATTGCACACAAACACAGCTCGCGTGTTCGCAGTTTAGATGGAACATATTGCAAATCTGTTCCGTTTTGTGTCACTGCTCTCATACAAACCTTTTCCGTTCTGAATTTCCAGACTATGTCTAGTAATGATCGAGCACTAAGTCCGCCCAACGCTCCGTAAAAATGTATTCTGGAGTCTACAATTTTTTGTATTTCAGACACATATTCGTCAGGTATGTATAGTAGTCCGCGTATATCCCGTTTAATACCGAATTCATACATCTCCAGGGTTTCCATACTTCCTGGTATATACTCCAAATTAGCGATATTTATAGATATTGCAGCACGACACACTTCCTCATCTACGAATATACCATCACTAAAAGTTAAGTCATTCAGAGAAATTCCGGTAGTTTTTATTGTTTTAATACACATGTCTTTGGTGATATATTCGTCAGGTAATTGACGCAATATACTATTGTTTATTTCCCATGCCTTTCGGCATACATGGCTATTATAAAAATACTTCCGGTAATGATCGTCGGGCAGACCGATGACATCGAGACAGTCGAGCGCTCCCCCGGATATCGCCGCCTGTTCAAGCCATATGGGGAGTTTAGGATGATCTTCCAGAAAGGAATGATCATCGACGTAATCTAATATCCACATGCCGCCATTATCAAGCCATTTTTCGATAGCATCGTGTCCTTTTAATTTGATCCAATCTTTTAATGAGTAAATCTTTTCTATTATGATTGTTTCAGCTTTAAATTCCCCTTCATCCGGATCAACGAAAAGTTCTGCGTTGTCCGGTATCGTGATTTCGGCGATATAACTATACGCCCGGGGATCAGAATATCCATATAAGTGTTCTTCGTCAACACAACAAAAATACTCGGGATTCGTGTTTAGGCCGAGCTCGCATTCTTTATCGTACTGATCTTCGTTAAGATATAAATAGTATTTTTTATCGGTCATTTTATTATCGGTCATTTTATTAGGATGTTCAAAATTTCACATTTCAAAATTCGCGCAATCTTTCCCTGTATGATTCGCGCAATTCCTGATATGGCAGGAGTTCGTTTCTTTTTTCTATAATCGGTATCATGTTGGAGATTCCATATGTCGTATAATATAACAGATTTTATATAGCATAAATGTCCGCGATATCCGAAATATACGATAAATATAAGATTGGCGGATTAGAGCCGTCGGGAGATGACACTAAAACTTTAGTAATAGACGGGGTTAGTTATGTGGTAAACGACAAATTTAAATCTATGATACGCGACAGTTTTATTGATTGGGGGTCTTTTTTAGAAATATACAACGATAATATGGATTGTGCATTGATGTTTAATCAGATAACCAAACTATTAGACATAAAAGAAAACGAAAATCTTCGTGATGTGATGATCCCACTATTAGAAAAAATATACAATCTACCCGCGGAATCACATTTGGCTTGTATGATGCGTCAATTTATGGTTTATGAACCACTTTCTGCTGCAATTCACGATTTGTTTCTCACTATTAAAACACATTACGAAAATATACTGATTACATTTTTGGATATGCGCAATAACCACATTCAAAAAAACAATTTGTCAGACAAACCGAACAATATAACTGCACTTAAAAAATATTGGGAAGAAATGGATCAGCAATACGAATTAGAATCCAGTTCCACTGTGTTGCTATTCTTAAATCCACCGCAAGGAATGAAATCTAAGCTTAATTTTAATATTTCTGGGCTGGAAACATACATAACAGAGCTGCGGGCCGGTGTTAAAAAATTTCATTACCAGGGATTTTGCCCGAAAGTTGCACCTAAAAGATTGAACGCGTTGCTCGAATTTCCTTTGAAGGAATTTGTTCGTGTTATGAAAAAAATGGAGCCCGATGCAAAATTTCCGGATTACGATAAGCTTGAATCTATTATGAAGGAAGAATTAGGCCGGATGCCTACGAAACCCAGAGTTATAGATACGATTGTTAGAAAACCTCCCATCGTGACCACTGATAAATTAACTCTGGCTAAATGGTATGTGGAAGAAATATTAAATATACGAAAAAATTTGTTAAAATACGGAAATGCGTACGAAGAATACTATACTGAACAAGCGAGCATATTCATAACTATAAATCAAAAGATCAAAAAAGAACTAATGTAGAACGGTTGGTCCTTCCTAAACATTCAAACATTTAAAACACCTAAAACATTTAAAACATTCAAACATTTAAAACACCTAAAACATCTAAACATTCAAACATTCAAAAACATTTCAGCCTTCTGTTTTTTCTATCGCCGAAGATTTATTTGCCGGATTACGCCACATCCGTTTATGGTCCGATGCATATCTGTCGTATTTATAACTGTAGTTAGTAAAAAATTTCCGTCCGGACTGCGTTCTAATACCGGTCAGTTTCTTTTTAATCGGTTTGTTATTTTCCGTTTTTACGATTTCGGTCGGTTCGCTAGTTGACTCATCTTTCGGCATTCTATTCTCCATTTTTAAGTTTACGTACATTCCTTGGTATCGTGAATATGGTTCAATATTGCACGCCATCCCAAATTCAGAAATACGATCTAGCGTGTTTTTGTAATATAAAATGCTCGATTTGGAAATATTATGAACTGTGCGATCGTGTAATACGTCGGGAAATGGAAAAAATCTCAATTCTTTTTTTTCTTTGTAAGCTTCACGAATTTCTTTTTTTCTGGCTTCTTCGAAATCCGATAATATGGTATAAGGTGCTTCCACAAGCCCAATATGGTATTCCTTACGTTTTGTAGAAAATTTATGATGTAAGTTTATCGAATCTATAGTTATCAAACCGCACGTCTCTTCATGCAGTTCTCTTATTGCTGTTTGTTCCGGAGTTTCATTTTCAAATGAGCCTCCTTTGAATGGCAACCATTCATGTGAATTATTGTGCGATTCATCGCCTAAAATAATGCCTAAAATCCCGTCGGGATCAAAGGCGTATAAAATTGCTCCATACGATTTTTTTGTCATTTGATTTCTTGGTTAATCTAGTAAATAGCTAAGAATAGCTTTTAACTACTATATAAGTTAAAGTATATAACTTAATATTATATTCATTTTTTAAACATTCGAAATATGAATAATATATCTATTATATAACATATACGGATACTATTCGAATGGTCGATAATCAATTCACAAGATATCAGAATATTTTGACTTTTGCCAAAGACTGGCGTAAATACGAAGTCGTCAGCGACGTATTGAGCACGGAATTATTTCGTGACGCTATCCAGAGAGATGAATACGTAATCATCGAGTGTAATGATCTGAAGAAAAACAGGAATGTTCTTATTTATTTATTCGAAAAAAATAGCAAATATTCCACAAGCAGTCAAGATTTAAGGAAACTTTTAAAGAAAATTAAAGATCCGTGTGACGTTATTTTGATTACCTACGCGGCGTTTAATGTCTATGGTCGTAAAGCCATTTCCACATTCAAACACCTCAATATATTTACGTATTTACATGTCATTTTCGATTTGGTTATTCCGCACGGTCCTTTATGTTATCCGCATCGGATATTATCGAAAGAAGAGGTCCTGAACCTATGTAACGAAGACTTGTGCTGTTATTTGCCTAATTTGCCGAAAATATTCGATGAAGATCCCCAGTGCATTTGGATTGGAGCCGAAAGCGGCGACGTTGTCGAAATTAAAATGCTAAGCGATATCTCGGGGGAAACTATCCACTATCGAGCGGTCGTGCCTAGGAGTGGTAGAGTCATTTTTGCGAAAGAGGAACAACAGGAAGATTCGGCAACGGCGGCAGTCAATACAATGGAAGACGAAGAATTGGAAGAACATAGAGAAATGAACACTGCCGATCCTACTTCGGACACTGAGGAGCATATTGAAGAAGCCGAGTAAAATACCATTCTTATGTATCTATGACTCCGTTAATCATTTTTATACATTTACCACATTAATTTTCTTTTTTAACTTTGCGTCTTCTTCAGGCCTACATCATCCATAGTAAAACATTCAATATCATCTTCTACAGCGGAAGGATACAATTCCGAAAATTTGGCTTTTGGGTCGTCACTGGCCGTAATAGCATCTATCTTCCCCAGAATATCCACAATACACGGCTCGATCGTTTCGCGCCAGTTGGGCTTGGCAGTTTCCATTATAATATCACTTTTAAGTAATTTCCATGGCAAATATCCAATTACGTAACAATTTTGATCGTCACACTCTTTCCGAAATTGCTCCATATAACCATGTATGATGGCAGCGGGATTATCAGTACTTTCTTTTCTTTCTTTTTGATGGGTTTGTATAAAATCCATTTCATTTACTGCCGCGCTGTTCAATATCAAAGGAAATGCTTTATGACAGATCCGTTTTTCTTCGAGCAATTCTAACAATCTGTCTATGGTTTTTTCTACAGATTTGCCAAAATCTATTGTCTGTTCTCTGGATGTCATTAAAATATACATATCTGAATCATCGAATCGGGCGGCATCAAAAATATCGTCGATTATATCGTTTGGTTTGCGTGGCTCGTTCGATTCAGTTAAAGCGGATGCTTCGTTTTTGGTATCATTCTCGTCGCAGTCCGATTCTGAACCATATCCACATGCTTTTATCGACCTGTTGTATTGTTCTGCTGTTTGGTAAAAACAATGAAGACCGCAAGCCATAACTTCTGTAAAATGCTGCGTTTTGGATCTTTTTTTAGTAAGGTCCGCTTTATGGAATTTTGTATCGTAAGTCATATCAAACCCAATATCTTTCAGCGAACATTTCCGGTAACAGTTATTGACAAAAATACTCAGTTCAATTATGGGGATTGTCAACATACCGGTCTGTATTTGAGGCGAGTAATATTTAGGTATTCTGCCGTCGGGCAAACTTCTGAGTGGTGATTTGAACTCAAATAAAACAATATAATAGTCTAATTCGTCGTTGCAGTTCATTAACTGAACAACTCCTATGCCGTCCGGACTATATCGTTGTCGATCTATTATTCCTTCAATACTTCCGGTTTCTTGTATACATTCTTCCATACAAAGAACTTTTTCTGTCCATTCTCTTGTAATAGCTTCAAATAAGTTTCCCCACCGCGTTGCTATATTGCCTTTAAATGGGCAGTCGGACACGCCGGCTTTTTCTGCGACAAGCGATTTAACACTACGAAACGGATTAACGCCGAGCACCGTAGCTACCTCACTTCCACCGATGGTTTTGGCTTTTAACAAATACCATTCTTGAGATTTCTGGGAAGGCGCTGCTTTCAGCGAATTAATATATTCAGTGACTTTTTTTTGTAATTCTAGAGACATTATAAAATAGAAGTAATACTTATTATACTATATACAATTTAACTAGAATGCAAACGGACGATGCCGAAGTTTACAACAAGTATTGTACATACCTGGATGAAATATTTTCAAAAATGGTCAAGAGTTTCAATACTATTCAATTAGAGGATTATACTACTAAAACTCTCACGAAAAGCAACGACTTGATAAAGAATGGCAGTCTGATTGTTCGGTCGATATCGAATCACTTAAATTGCATGAAAAATCTGCTAGCTGATTGTTCGAGTTTTATAGACGAAATGACAAGTGAAATGACCATTGATGACACCGATAATCGCACCGATGGTCTGTATGTTTACTTGACAAAAAATGGAATGTTGGGTTATCCTGGCAAGGAATTTATCATAAATGCGGTATCTGTCGCAGCAGAAAGTACAGACAATAAAAAAGAAACAGCCGCGCCGGTTGCATCAAGTATACCGAGCGAAAAAAATACGTCGGTCACCGACGTCATTAATAGCCGGGATATTCCGTATTTTCCCGAAGAAAAAATATTTATACCTGAGATTAAATACAATTTAAAGATCGCCAAAGTCAAAGAATTGAACGAAATTCCGGCGGCGATGTATTATTACGATGGAGCACCGGATAAGACTGGTGTATATATGCGACTGCCTTCCGGAAACATAGTCAAAATACCGTTTCCAGAAATAATCGATTCTAAAGAATTAAACAGAGCACATTCTATCCGATGCAAATACATAACAAATGCCGAGTGCGATAATCAACGTACCAGAATGTCAAGAATGCACAATTCGACGATCCGTATATGTAATTTCGCGCATAAAGGGGACAGGATAATTAAAATAGGATATCCGTCGCGGTGTCCGTCTGTTCCGAATTTTGGTAATCCAGCAACTATGGAGAACACCATTTATCAGATTAGTGAAAATGACGCGAAAAACTTATTACTTTACGGCACTAGCGATTTATTTGCGGCGATCGTCTGGCTTGATTATTCTAATTACGAAAATGTAACTTTCGATTCTTTAGATGTTTGTTAACAAAATCGGGTATTTATTACTGAACCCACGATAGTTTATTTACACACCTAGCTGTTTACTCTACTTTATTCATATACATAGCTGTTTACTCTACTTTATTTACACATGGCTAACTATGCATGTCATTTAACTTTACATTCGTCTGCCCAAATTACTATTCAACTTAGCTGTACACAAAGATTAGTTTTCATAACTGTACACAATAATGAATCAAATATTAAATAACATCTGCCTTCCATAAACCACCGGAAAATACCAAATGTCTTTTTTTGACCAGTTCCATAAAACATTCCACAAGTATGCGAGTGTCATCATAAGCGTTGTGTAATATTTCTACGTTTTTCTTGAAAAGAAATTTGTATAATTCCGATAATTTTGGCTGTTTATATTGGGTAGAATTAAACCGCAATTTAGTAATTCTTTCGCATCCTTTAGAAGTACAGAAAGAATTCGTGGACTCTACTTTTTGTAGTACCTCCTTCATATCATATCTGTGTAACTCGCTCAATAATACATTTTTATCAAAGAGAACATTGTGCGAAACGAACAAATCACACTCTTTGAGATCTTCCCAAATGTTTCCAATAGCTATTTCAAAGGCGACGCCTGTTTCATCTGCTATTTTTTGAGTTATTTTATGAAAACATGTGTTTCTGACAACAAACCCGTCTGGTTTAATTACATAAACATGAGTTGCTACTTCTTTAGTTTCCAAAGCTAGGTCAGGTTTATTAGATTTTTTCGTGTTACCTTTTTTGGACGTTTTGATGTCAGACGAGGCTTCAACGAAATTATCTATGTCATATATCAAAACCGCGATTTGTATAATTCTGGCGTTATCGTAACATTTTAGATCGGTGTACGAATAGTATTCATCAAAACTGGGTTGTCTTGGTAGGCCAATCGTTTCTAAATCTACAAAAGCTATTCTCATTCTGTTGGTAGTGTAGTGGTTTAAGTCACCTTTTTAAGGTTCTATTGTTAATATATAACTATTTTTCATTTTTAAAAAACTCGTAAAATACAACAAAAAATAAAATATTAACGGGGTTGTGGCGGGGTCTGCACAGTTCTATTATTTGTTTCGTTTCTACTGCACTATTTTAATAAAATCAAGAAATTCCTCATCTGCATAATTCGGCAACAAATCCATATGAAAAGGGCACCCATTATCAAACAAATACTTAATTAAATCTTTATTTTTACTTCGATAAGCTAAATTCATCGTATTTGACTCCCACTTAAGTCCCAGTTCACGCAAAAATTTTACGCAATCTAAATGTCCATGTTTGACTGCTACGTTCATCAGACCAGAAGATTGTTCACAAGAAAAGCACTCCAGTTCATTAACAATATATTTAGCGACCTCCAACTGTCCGTACCTAATCGCTCTTTCGAGATTTTTCATTGAGGGTTGAAATTCTGGTGATTTTTTTAAGTATTCCAAACGGCCGTGCCTGATCGCTATATGCATCAAATATAGATCGCTGTATTCCGATTTTAGAGGCAATAAATCAATACATTTCAAATTGCCTGACGCTATTACAATAGGCCGCAATTTGTCTGTGTCAATAAATCCAAATTCTAAAAGGTATTTTAGACATTCGAAATGATCTCCGATCACCAACCATTCCGCAACACGACGGTTATTTTTATCCAAGTATCCTTTTTCTAATAACCATTTGAGAACGTCCAAATCTCCATGTTTGTAAAAAGCAACAATAATACGATTCATGTCAACTTTATGGACAGGAACGTCTATCTTATTTTTGATTAATACAGTCAACGTTCCGTAATTAAATTGAGCAAGGTGCGGTAATAAAACAGAGGGGAACACACCTCTCTGGTGTAACTCCATCATCCTAACTGTGGTTTTGGAGTCAGCGTTGTTCAATGCCGATAACACATCGGCGGCTTTCTTAAGTTCTTCTTCAGTAAGGATAGTAACGTCGGTGTTTTTGGCATCTAGCGGGAGGTCACTCTTATGGTCGGACATTGATTATGAAGATTCTTTGTTTTTATTGCTGTACAAAAATTCAATTTTGACCCGTAGTCTTTTAATAGCGATCAAACATCCAATTTATTAAGATAAACAAGATAAACAAGTAAAGTACATAAATAATAAGTAAATAGATAAATGGACCGAACATTAAAAAGTTACCTACAACAGGCTGATGATTTACACAACTATCTAGAAAAATACTGCGTTATTTTGACTGCCGCTCAGATAGAAACCAAAGTGACCGAACTCCAAGCAGCAATAAAAACATTACAAACCGTTAGTTATCAATTGGCGAACGTCAGCAATATTGCGACAAGAGTTATAATTAAAAAACGCCGCCATAAAACATCCAAATCTGATGATAAATATCCAGACGAATATTCCGGTGACCCCCTAGGAATAGTATCTAAAAAGGCGATAGATCCATATCCAAGTGAATGCGACATAGGAACATTGCGCAGTCTGAATCCAGAAAAATCCATAGAAATAATTAAAGGTGTACATATTCCAATTCAATTAGTAGAATCAATAAACGAGATTCCAGTATCCAATATTTATTTCGTAGAAGATTTAAAACAGTTCGCAATTAACATTGGCGGAATAGTAATAAGAGGAAATCTCGGAAATATAGTTAATTATCAAACGAAATATTCGGCGATTTGTGAATACGGTTCCAATTGTAAAAGTTTCATTAAAAAGATAGAATGTCCCTATTACCACGATCCTCTAGATTTCAAAAAAAATAAGATGCCGATACCCGACATAACCCGAAATTTTACCGTAGGTAGCTGGGTGTACAGTAAGAAAAAAACACCCAAAACGTATTTCGCACGACATATCGGTTCTAAAGACAGATTGATACACGATTTAAACACACTAAAGCGGGTGCAATATCGTGACGAAATTGCTAATCGGGAAACACAATTGATTCACGATTTGTTGATATATATGATACTTAATGCTCGTGGATTTTTAGAAAGATACCCGCATTGGAAAAATATTCCTGTTTCTCGTGGATCTTAGTGATTTCGGTTTTCTAATATTATATACCGAGAACCGCCAAACACATCCCTAATCCTGATTGGCATATTGCTCCGACGGGTATTATGGCATATGCAATAAGTGCTGTTTGCATTTCGGGGCTTAACGAAAATACGGATAGTATTATAATAACACAAATCCAGCATCCTACGTATGTTATTGGACCGCTCGCTATTAAAACATCCGAAATCATTTGGTTACTTATATAATTGTCGAAATCACGTGATTCTGGGCCGTATATAAATCTAAGAATATAAATCTAAGAATATACCCTTATTTTTTACTACACCGACGATTTAAATACATACGCTACTACACCGACGATTTAAATACATACGCTACTACACCGACGATTTAAATACATACGCTACCACGATCGCATACTCCTATTACGGAGTTACAATGTCTTTTTCTTCAAATCTACACATTGTTTTTCTATTCCCATTTTGAATATTTTGATAAATTTACCTATTTCTTCCAAAGAATTATAATCACCAAAGGAAATTCTGATAACTCCCCTTTTAACAATAGGGGGCGCCCCTATCGCGGTCAACACAGGACTAGCCTTTTCCGACTGTGTCAGACACGCCGACCCAATAGATACCACTATATTTTTTGAATCTAAAAACTTTTTAAATTCCACATTGCAGAAGGGCTTTCCTCTATTTTTTACTATCGATATCAGTATTGTACTAGCTAAAATAAATCCTTTTTGGTCATCAGGCGGGCCCAAAGAAATCAGTTCGATATCGTCACGTTCATTCGCGTCTTTGGTGTTATCTATGTAATCGGAATAGTTCGCTAGTTTGTATAATCCAGCCAGTTTATCGAGCATTGCATTTCGTAGTTTGAATAATTTTATGTTTTTCTGCTGGCGATTTGTAAACGCATTCTTTAAAGCCATCATCATAGATGCTATTCCGGCTATATTTTCAGTGCCGCCGCGGAGTCCGTGCTGTTGCGACCCATGTATTTCTGCAGTTAAGCCGTATCCTTCTATTAAGGCGTTGTCTATTATTAAAATACCGACGCCTTTCGGTCCGTTGAATTTGTGCGCTGATGCACTTAGGGCATCGATATTGTTTTTCTTGATATTTATTTTATATTTACCAAATACCTGGACACAATCGCTATGTAATGGTACCCGGTGTTTATGCGCCACTTCACCAATGGCTTCTATATTATTGATTACAGGTATTTCATTGTTGGCAAACATGACGGTTATCAAGCAAGTGTTCGGTCTTATTTGTTTTTCCACATCGTCGGCCAGTACAATACCGTATATAGTAGGTTCGACAAAAGTGACATCTATATCGTCCGAATTCTTTAAATCTAGCAAACATTCGCGAATTGAATGATGTTCCGTATCACTAGCAATAACATGCGGTTTCAATTCACTGCCTTTTTCCATTAGTTTTTTCTTGTATGCTTTAACGCACGACTTAATAATTAAACAATTACTTTCGGTGGCGCCGGATGTGAAAATAGCAGTATGTGTTGCAGAAGAAACGCCGCAATGAGCTAGAATACGGTCTTGCGCATTTTGTAATGCTTTCCTTGCCGGTTTAGATATTTTACTATCGGAAGACGGGTTATAACAACTGAGCCAATCGGCATGTGCCTTCTTTGCAGGGGCACAAATAAGGGTAGTTGCATTGTTATCGAAATAAATCGGGTTAGGACAGCTTTTTTTGCTAAATACAGAACTCATCTTAATTAAATCGAATATAATTTTCTGTATTAGTGATCTATATTGGTGGCTATATTATTTCTTGCGTTCGGTTCAAAAAAAGATCTAACCGCATTAGCGCTTGGTGCGCGCTTGGACTGTGTATTAAATTGGGAATTTGGCGGTGTAATGAGCATTGATTACGAACGAGCGGACTGATGTTGATGTTTGTCGATTTTATACGGATACATTATCATCCCGTCGTTCTACAACTGGCGGGGTAGGTAATGGAGATTGTGCCAATTGTAACATTGCGATTTGTCTTTGGCTTTGATTGTAAGCGGTAATTAGATAATTTTCTTTTGCGTTAGTGTATGCTTGCAACGCTTTATATGTGGCTTCTTGCGCTACTATAAAATCGCTTTGCGCTTTAGTGAGCGTTTCTCTAAAAAGATCCAGGGTGTTTTTTGCTGATAAATAATCTTTTTCGGCGTTTCGCAGAACTTCGACAAACGAAGGAGCGGATTGCGGGTTAGTGACAGGAGTCGATCCATTAGCAGGGGTACTTGTATTATTTACAGTCGCATTAGCTGGAGAACTACTAGTAACCGGCGTTGATCCAGCGACAGGAGTCGATCCATTAGCAGAATTATTTACACTCGCAGGGGCGCTTGTATTATTCGCGCTAGCGGTGACGGGGTTTGATCCAGTAGCAGGCGTAGCGGCGACTGTAGAATTATAGCCAGCATATGGCGTATCGATAGTTAAAACACCTGAAGACGAAGAGTTAAAAGACATTGTGTATTATATATTGTATATTCGACAATTGTTTAACATAAACCGTATTAAGGGTGAATTGTACTAAGTGTAAACGTTATTTGGTGTGGTTTTTATATTTTTTCGTTATTTTACAAAAAAGTTTTATTAATCTAGAGTGGGTTGCCTTGTCCAGTTTCATGTTTTTGATATCTGATAGACTACACCAGCTAACCGCAGAAACTTCGGAAATTTGCATTCCATCGGAAAATTTGATGGAAGGTTCCCATTCGCCGATAGCTTCTGCAAAGTAATAATAATTCTGGTATGTTGTTCCGAAATCCGAATATGTTTCTACATAAGGATTCAATCTTAATAACAATTTGTATTTTTCTTCCGAAACCCCAGTTTCTTCGGTAAACTCCCGAATAGCAGCATTCGCCCATTCTTCGTCTTTGTCTTCCTGTCTGCGGCCTTTAGGTATTTCCCATAATGTTTCTGCGTTTGTTGTGTTTGCCATCAATTTTTTAAGTCGGCAGCCACCGTCGTGCAAAAAACTAGTCTCAAATTTAGTTTTCCATCGTGTATATTGCTTCGACATATACATACCTATGTTATTTTTCCTTATGAAAAGTTGGTCCGGGTTTATTTTATATATTCGATACCACATCAAGTCGAATTTTAAACTTAGGATGTCAACTTTTTCGTGGAACGTCATATTATTAAACAGTTTTTTCAGATGCGCTTCGTTATTTTTTTGATAATGCCCAGACACAAACTCATTAAAGTGGTAAGTTAGCGGTTTACGAACCAACACTATTTGCACGCCGTTTTTTGGATGTTTTCTGCAGCATATTAGTCCGTACGATTTTTTTAGCTTTCCCATTTGTGCTTAATCCGCATATACCAGTCTATAAATCACGCTTTAACCCGGCGTCTAATTTATAATTTTAACTTATATGAAACGTATAATATATTGTGATGTCCAATAAAATATATTCCAAGTATAGAACGGAAAATTCTTTCGAAAAAAGAAAGGCGGATTCTAGTAAAGTTCTGGCAAAATACCCTGACCGTATACCAATAATATGCGAGGTATCACAAAGTAATGATTGGGCTATCAAACTGGACAAAATAAAATATCTTGTTCCCTACGACGTATCGGTCGGACAATTTCTGAATATTATACGAAAAAGAATCAAGTTGGGATCAGAGCAGGGCCTCTTTTTGTTTATTAATGGGGGTGGCATTCCTTCATGTGTGGAATCTATGAAAATGCTATATAACCAATACGGCGACAACGATGGGTTTTTATATTTGAATGTGGCGGTAGAAAATACTTTTGGCTAATTTTGGCGTATCGCTGAGTTTTTTTGCTTTTTCAACACTATTAGTAACTACACCCTTTCAACACTATCCTTTATTTTTTCGATATTCAGTTGATTCTTACGCAGAACTAGGGGCAGGTGTCGGAGCCGGAACAGGTACGGGCGTTGCCACGGTGCTACCCGACGGAAATAAGTACGGGCCTAGGAGACAAGCGCCGCCAAAAATCGCGATAACTACACATATTAGCACTAACCATAACGGGTAACATACTTTTTGTTCTAGATAAAAATTGGTTTCGCCGGCAGTCATATTAGGATCAGCATAAAGAACTTGTGGAGCTTGCTGAATTATTGGAGAGTGTATTTTGTTCTCGCCAATCGTGGCGTTATCCGTCATACCGTCTATTTTTTCTTTGTCGACAATAAAATCCCTAAAATCCCACATGTCTTTAGTTGCCGGTGCTATAAAATCAGTTGTAGACACCCCGTGGTAATTCGGATCGTATGCGTTGATATTGGCTTCGCGCAGCGCCGTATCTAAATCGTCAATATTATCTCTATGATTTGTCGCCCAGATATGACTTAAATCGTCCGTTGGAGTTCTCTTGTAATCCGTTTTTGGCGATTCGTCGAGTATTTTAAAAGATCCGATATAATTACCACCTCCCTCGTCTATAAAGGGGTATCCTGCCATTTGTGAACCACAATACTCACTGTTAGTGTTATCCATTTTATATTATTAATGATACAAAAAATAATTGAATCTATTTCGAATAGGCATATTTATTTAACGGACAAATTGCACCTTAAGAAACGCATTACTAAATACACATCACTCACCTAGACACATTACTACTCATTACACATCACTCGTATCACTCACCTAGACACATTACTACCCACTACCATTACCCACGATCCACTACACTCGTGTAATAGTTTATTCATATTCAACTTCGTTTTCAATTACCGCTTTGGTCCCGTTATCAGAATCAATGTCAACCTCCACCTCCTCAACATCTTCAGCAGTGTCCGCCAATTCTTCATCATCGCCATCTCCGGCTACAACGTCATCTTGGTCTTCAACCGCCTCTTCTTCGTCATCTTCCTCGTCATCTTCCTCGTCATCGCCATAAGTCACCCCAGCTGCGTCCGATCTGCCGTCTTTCTTCCCTTGGCGGGCGTCTTTGCGCGCCTCACACCATTCCTTAAATTTATTCAAGCGGTCTTTCAGATCGGCCTCGATCGGCGCAAAAGGAATACCGCACAAATTGCTAATTTGACGCAGTGTATGCATCATGATATCGGCGTTAACAGTTTTCACGTCTTTGAACTCTACGACGGCTTTGAGATGTTCGCCAATTCGTAAAATAGCTTCATATACAATAATCGAACAGAATTTCTTGAAATGCTCACTGACCTTAATATTATGATATCTGACTTTATCAGCCGCAATCTTTTGCGATTCTGCCATTTTCATACGAACGGAACGACAAATTTCGACCACATAGCCTTCGAAACTTTCGTCGTATCCTGGATCGGGGTATGCAGGTTTGAGCTCTACGACATCCCCTTCAATCTCGCCTTTCTTTATTTTTTTGCGCAATTCGTTGGCCTCTTCACGAGTTTGTCGGCAGCTTTCAATCCAGTTTAATGCTAGTTGATAGCCGTCCAAGGTACGGGCAAAGGCATCCATGGGAACTCTTTCATCGAACCCATCGCTAGGAGTCAGAGCATGGCGGAGTTGTAAGTTGCTATGATTATCCGCAATACAATTGACAATGCCGTTTTTGGCGTATTGAATAACCAAATTGTCCAAATAACAGGCAAGGATGTCACGAACGCCTCCCGATAATCGCAGGCACGATTTGTTTACCAATGCCATCGCGCGACTCCACTGATTAAATCTTTCTCTTTCAACACCCTTCTTATCACGAACTACCCGTCCCAAAGCATATGAATCGTTCTCTTTACACCATGCTTCAAAACCGGAGTAGAACTTTTTATCTCGCTTAATATTAAATTCGTGCAAATTGTAGTCGGCTTTCTTGGCCGCTTCCTTGCGATCCTTTTGATATTTTTCGCGATCTTCCTTCGACATTTCCGATAAAACATGATGTTCGTAATCATTGTATAATGATTGTTTGTGGGCGTTTTCGGCAGTACGGATAATGTCCAATGATGCCTTAGATAACTCATCAATTGGAGTTTGTACTCCTTGGGCTGGTAATTCGGGATTTGGGTTGTCTTCTGTTGGTTTAGGCTTAACCGGCTTATTTTCAGCCTTGATGATCTCTAATCTGACGGCGTGTTCCTTAGGATTAAAGACATTATGCATCAAGACTTTCTTGACCTTAGCCGGGCCGATACCGATACCCGAAAAATCTAGGGGTGTCGGCTTTTTGTTTACCGGTCTTCTTGGTCTATCAGACTTGGCCGTTTTAACAGTGGAAGCTTTGCCTTTGCCTTTTGGGGCAACTCTGGCTCCGCCAACCTTGGTTGCGGCGGTAGCTTTAGCAGGAGCCGCTTTTTGCGATGCTCTTGGCGATCTGACAACTTGTCTTCGCGATGTTTTAGCGGGAGCCGCTCTAGAAGTTCTGGCGGGAGGTTTAGCCGCCTGTTTAGTAGGCGACTTGGAAGATCCATTACGTGATGTCTTCTTTGAAGACGCAACTTGCTTAACAGGTTGTTTCTTAGTCACGGTAACAGTACCTCTAGGTACCAGTGTTACTTTCTTGGACTTGGGAACGGCTTCGTCAAGTTCTGGGGTATCCAGAATAGGTTCCACTGATCCTGACGAATTAGTAGTTTCCGCGACAACAGTAGCACTAGTTGGCCCTGATGAATTGCCTTGTAAGGGAGGGTTAGGCGAGGGAGCGGCACTCGAATGGCTCGGCACTGGAGTACTCTCTTGCCCAGACGGTAATTTAGTCGATTTTTCTAAAAGTTGCTTACTACGTTGCAGTTTTTTAGTAAGCAATTTGACATCGGATTTAAAATCGGTTCTGGGCTCGGAAGATTTAACATCTACAGCAGTTTCTGATCGATTGGAATTTTTAGAAGACATGTTTTATATAACTCTGATTGAGACTTGTTTAAAATAGAAATCAGAATCGTATAACATATATGTGTATTTTTTAATATATCCGCCTTTTTACTTTTTTATTATAAAGAAAGAAAATTGCATTTTCGCACTGCAAAAAAATACGCAGTATTCCAAAGGGGTCAGTCCATTTATGAATCATCTTCCGATGGATCGTCTTCATCCTTATTGTTGTTAATTTTGTCCAATAAAGCCTTATCAGAATCCGTCAAATCTTCTTTTTTCGAAGGCTTGCGGGATTGCATCAATGCTTGGGTTTGTTCTAACACAAGATCAACCTCCGATCTGGTAGGTTTGTTATTTTCAGGTCTAAGAATGGACGGATGCGGATTTGATGCAGTATATGGGGATGCAGCCATTGTGTCTTGGTTATCCGCATTTTTTCTATTGGCCGGTGTTTTTGCGGATTCGGTGAATCTAACTTGTTTTTGCGGCTTTGCGAAATCATTACGAATTTCTTTTTGTGTGTTTTCGGCCATGACTTCGGCGAAGGTCTTGTGGTGCGTTTTCTGATTTAACGAATTTAATTGTTTTTGCATTTCTGCTTGTTGTTGCTGTATAAATTGCATATCGCGATTATGAGCTTCGAAATCCGATTGACTAGGCTGGATTAAAACTTGATCAGTATTATCGGTATTATCGGAGTGCGCAGAAGGTGTTAATTGCGCTGGGTGTGTAGAGTGGACGTACTGTGCTGATTGCGCTGCGCTTGTTGGGCTTGCGGGGTGTGATGGGCGTACTGGTTGCGCTGAATGTCCAGCATAGGGGCCTTGTTGGACACCCCTGTTATACTTGTTAGGCATATTATTTCGAGGATGTGGTTGCAGCCCCGGTTGCACCAATCGACGCATTTCTTCCTCATCTTTCTTATCATTAGATTGTTTCATTAACATCCATACAATAAGTGCAACTAAAGCAATTACAATTAATCCAAAAACAACCACTAAAAGCATACCATTTTGCGAACTGCCCAAATCTGAGTCTTGTTCTTCTTTAGTTTTCTGAGATGCTCCAAAAATAGCATCACGGTCACCCATGTCCACGGTATGCGAACCTTTGTCATAGCCAGATTCGTCATCGGAATCTGCTGCTGCCTGACGAGCAGCCCTCATGGTGGGATCTGTAACGGTCGGTGCCACTCTTACTGATTTATGTGATGCCCTTCGGTTAGGATTCGACATTGATACGAGTTAATATATTCTCCTGTTCTTTGTGTTTAAAATAATTCGCAACTCCGAAATATTTTTTGCTTTTTAAGCGGCGAATAAATATATTATATTAGCAATGAACAAAGCTCACATAGGTATACTACGTATTTGTGTTTTGGCTAGGGAAGTACTGGATCTCGTGTCTGAAACGCAAAACGTCGAACATCTCTATAATGACCTGAAAACGGTTGAAGATTATACGGCGGCGGCGCCTGTTTTAGGGCAGACCATAGATTTGCCCGATACGAAGATGTCGGTAGATTTCGATTTTAATTCGATTCTCAAGGAGTTTGGAGATGAACTGAAAATTTCAGAATTGTTCGGTTCCGTGCTCGCCCGTATTGAAGAAACCCACATCGATAGGGATAAGTATTCGGATTCTCTCAGAAATAAAGTTCGAACGATGGTGAATAAATTAAAGGGCAGATACCTGGCCTTTCAAAAAGAATTTGAAATAATAAAGCTACAATTTATTGAATCGGTAGGCGAAAAAATAGCACAGATTATCATTCAATCGGCTACATCAGAAGAGAAGAAGAAAAGACTAACAAATCTTCGGTCGGAATACCACAAAAACAATCATCTAGTGAACATTTATGCCGAAGTTCTCCAGAAGGTATCAGAAGTGCTATTTAACACAGACAAGGAACTATACGATATGCTGGTTGTCTGGATCGAGGAAGACAAAAGGCGAGCGTTGTCCGGTCACTATAAAACCGACAGCAAACACAACAAGGCGAACAACCCGCCTCAAAGCAGGTTCGGATTGTTACCAGTTACCAGTTCTATGCCCTTAAAGGAATTATTGCCCATGATTTTTACCGAGGAACGGTCGATAAGCAATATAGCCAAAACTACGGATTTTGCTAAAATATCAAAAGAGCACAAGATAGGTATAATAGTGTTAAACAGCGTTGTGTATACACCTGTCGAATATAATGTTCGATCTCTAATAAACGAAAATGAAGCTAAGGTATTCATACAACCCAACGAGTTTGGAATTAACAAGAAAATAATAGACCGATTTACAACATTGCGAACGTTCGGTAACGTCGATAAATGGGATTTTTCTATGGAGGTGTATGGGGAGGATTATGAAAGGTTTTACATTGTGGAAACGTTAGATGGAAAAACATACAGAGCGCTGGCTCCTTGGATAACTCTTAACAAGTTTGTTATCCCTAAACACCGCGTAAAAAAAATATTGGATTACCGTACTAATTATAAGTTGCCTTCGAAATCTCTGGAATATCATTCGAGATGTATGGAAACGGCAGTCAAAAATATGTTTTTAGGTAAAGCCCTCGCATTGGACACCTTCGAAAAACAGTTGGACATCATTGAATCAGGGAAAATACAATCGTCGATAATCGACGCGGTCATTGAAGCGGCTGACAAACTTATTAAAAAGGATTATAAAGATGTAATCAGCACTCCGCTGGAAGTTAATGATATACTGCATCATCCCGTAATTGTCAAAACATTCACGAACGCGATAGTCGAGGAATTTGTCAAAAGCAAAGAAAAGCTGAGTGGCGGTACGTTCCCCATGTATGAGGTGCTTGCTAGTTTTACAACTGCATTGCAAATGACGGGCCGCAGGTTTGCCAGGGAGATTCATAATGGATACTCGCGGGATCCGTTAAAACCGGAGGACATTGGGGCGGCGGTAGAAAAAATACATACAGTTATTAAAAATGCGACTGAACTTGTGGTGAAATCTGATGAAAATTTATTCACATCTAATTACTACAAATATCTTATTTTAAACTACGCAGTATAAATGAACACTAGTAATTGCCGGTTCTAATGAACACTCGTAATTGACATTCGTAAATTCTTATACGAATTAATATACTTAGACAAAATGTCAGAAACAACCAACACTATACATTACGTAGATCTCGGAAATTTTTATAGCGTTTATGGCATTTCCACGTTAATTATCGTACTGTTATTAATTTGGTATTTCATTAGAAGCAATCTGTCGGCCGATTATAATTCAAATTATTGCGAACCGAAAGCTTTGTGGGAAAGAAAAAATGCAGAAGACAAGCAAAAAATTAAATTACCAGGCGGCGTTAAAGGCGTCGAAGGGCTGGAAGGTTTTCCTATCGAGGATCCTGACATATTAGCGTTTATGCCGGAGTTTTCTGAGAATAGTCCTTACGATTACCAACCTATATCTATAACACAGGATGGTCAAGAAAAGCCGTACAAATTCATAAGCGGCATGTATGGTGACGTACCTCTCAATATTTACGATACTAAAGATTTAGCGTATAAACCTGAATGGGATCATCGAACTGCCATGTATGTTCCAAATATGAGGACTGTTTTTAGACAAACTTACACGCCAGTCGAGAGTGTTTTATGGGAATAAATGCCGCTACTTAAGTGTCTTATAAGTATCCTAAGCGTGCGTATTCGCATCCGTGTTTAAGTATTTACAGTTAATTATGATAATAAACCTTGCTTTGTTTCCGGTCGTTGCTCGTAGAAGAAATAGAAATATTTAATGTTCGACCGTTTTATTCTTTCTTTCAGTTCTAGTCTAATTAGCTTACTTCTTATGACGCTACATAATTCCTCCACGTTGACTTTATCCGGCAGTACGGCTCCCAATTTTTTTGCCACCGATTTCAGATATTCCTTAGATTTAGATTTACATACTGTCCCTTTTTCCGTTTGTCTGCTATCCTTGTGTTGTTTTATATTGTGAATCGGATTGCGTATTTTGAATCGAATATGTACACCGGTGGTGGATCTTTCATCAAAACCAACGATCAAATCATTTTCTACATATTCTTGTTCGTTTTGTAAATATGTGGGGTTTTCATCCCACCCTTTATCCGGAATAAATATTTTTGGGAATTTAGATATGTAATGTCCGATTGGCAAAAGATCGGCCGATGTTTTCGTTATGAATTTGTTTTTCTTTTTTCGCCCAGCAAATAGATCCAACGATTTTTCTAACGTATCTCGATATTGTTCTCTAAATTCTTCCGGAATCCACGCATTTGATGTTCTATTAAATGTGGATTTTAGTAAATTGATAACACCACTCGTAGCTAAATCTGAATTGTCGTCAGGATTGATATCTTCAATAGTATCTTCTCTTTTTTCATATCTAGCCATCGCTTTTAATTTGATGTCGCGCGCTTTGACGGGGATGGCGTACTTTACATATTCTTTAAATATGCGCGGTTTGCTAGTGTATGCCCACATGATTAACGATAATAGATCATAGTAATATAACATTTTGAAATAAAATTCGTGATATTCATGCTTTTCCAAATTAGGGTCCGTCCACGCCCGAAAAACGTACTCTATGCATTCTTCGACGAATTTTATATGAAACGTCGTACCATATTCGCAAACGGTATTTTGCATATTTTCGACTGCTATTTCTGCATATTTGCGATAAAATATTTTTTTCTTGTCGTCGTAATCAAAATCAACCCTCTTAGTTTGAATAAAACTGTTTATGTCTATCGATTTCATTTCTTCCTGTTTTACTATTCTGTACGGCGCTTCCACATCAATATCCGGTGCCTCTGTGTGCTTATTTATTGGAAATAAAATGTAGAATTGTTTTTTTCCGTTTGGTATGGGTACTATCACATTTTCTTGTCCTCCAGGTAGTGCTATTATTTTATCAGCGGGATCCAACAAATGATCCACGACGTCAAGTCCTTGGCTGTATCCAGAATTGTACGGCTGATTGGATTTTGGATTTCCTCCAGTATAATTTACGTCAGATTCGTTGTTGTTTAATTGACTTAATGCGTAAGCCAATGGATCATCTGCATCGTATACGCTTGTTTTATTATCATGAATATCCACATTACCGCCCGTGACCACTTTTGTTTTTTGTATGAATGGATCTACGTATTGGTTGGAATTGTTCCATATTAAGTGGCTTAGAGCGATCATAAAATTTTCTTCCGAAAACAGTGCCGTATTAAGTTCCGGCTCATAATTCGGAGGCGGATTTCTTATCATTTTTAATAAATCTGAATACTCCCACACGCCTGCGTATTCTATGAATAATCGTTTTATAAGTGTCTTTATAATCTCCACTTCTTTTTTAGCATGATAAATATTGAATGTAGATAGTTTGAGCTGATCTAATGTTAGTTCTTTGTTCCGATTAACGGTATGTTTGCCTGATATTTGCGGTTCGTAATCCAGCGGCCCTAGAGGATCTTCGATGGCGTTGTTTTTTATTCTCTCATAATTTATCATCGCGTCTATTGCGTTTTCATGTATGATGCGTTCTATTTTTTGTATAGTTTGAAAGGAATGTATTTTATCTTTGTATTTTTCCTCTTCGTATGATAGCTGATACTTACCGGCGTCTGGTCCCGAAGTCTGTTTTACCGGTAAACATGATGTAAATAATTTCATTCTTACGACTTGCCGATCGGGAGGCAGCCCGAAATGACTACCTTTACGAACAGCGCGTCCTCTAATCTGTATTAAGGTCGGTATGTTGTCCGGTTTGCTAACAATATATTCATTTTGAAGTGATTTGATGTCGTAACTTTCCTTTATGATTTTAGCACCGACCAATATTAGAAAATTAGTTCCGTCGGTATTGTCCGAGCTATTGAACCTTTCTATGGAATGCTCCATCTGGGCCTTTTCAATTTCGCCGTGCGCCATTATAAACCTGACTGGCATAAACCGATGTTTACCGGGTGGCAATGACCCGCCGCCGTATGCTCGGGCATTCCGAGCAAATTGCGTTTTAATAAAGGTCGAATGCGATCCGTCGTGATGCTCCAGTGTAAATCCATTTTTAAGAAGCCATTCTGCTAATGTTTCTCCTAGAGAATTATAGATGGTTATTTTTACGGGTTTATTTAGTGTGTTCAAAAACTGATCGAAATCCTCGAGATATTCTCCGGCCAATAGTAATTTGCTTTGTGTAGGAATGCGGAAATGCGAACCTTCATCTATTGCCGTTGCTATTAATTTGTCGTTTTTTACTAAATATCTGATTACGGGGGCTTGGTCAACGGTCGCATTTTTTTCGTCGTACATACTTATCGCTTTTTCGTCGTATATGCCGCCGCCGGTAACTTCCTCTTTAGAATGAGATTTTCTCGGATTGCCACATTTTACGCAAATAGTGTTGTCGGAACTACTAGAAAATTCATCTAGAATACCATTTTTGATAAGCAACTGTTCTATAAACAAAACACCCGACATATGTACCACATTATGATATATGAATATTTTTCCATTTCCCGCCTTGATATCTTTCATTATCTCGTCTAATACAGCGGCATATTTGGATGAATATTTTTCTATATTTTTTCGCAATAATATATCCCCGACAATTTTTCCACCTCTGTAATCTATGCCATAAGTATCTTTAAATTTTTGAGACGCTATTGGTAATAGTTTTTTGATCTGATTTGTTTGATATATACCTATTCCTTCGGGGTTTTCCGGATTCGGTAAAGCCAAATCTATCAGATATTGTGAGTCTTGCGAAAGCGCGCCGGAATATACTTCTTTGTAGGTTTTGTAATGAAATGGCGACATGGGGCATCTTATAAATTTCAGGTACGGTATTTCTTTTAATGATTCTCCTACGTTGATAATTTTGGGGTAATATTTAGGGTTAGCATCCAACAGGAAACTGAATCTGCCCCGCGTGAGCTTGGCTATTTTTTCGAGCGCTCCTTGTTTTAATTCTCGGTCATTATCAAACAAATCATGCCGATTAATACGCATTGATTGAGGCAAAAGCAGATTTAAAAGATCGACTATTTCTGCCGGATTATTGTTTAGCGGGGTTGCGGATAACGATACAAATCGAACAGTTGGCTCCCTATCTAGAACTGCTTGCAATGCAATGCCCCAGTTATTTTTTTCCGCACTGTTATAAACATTATGGATTTCATCGCAGATAATTAACGAATTTTTAAACTCTGCCAATAATTTCATGTTTATGCCGATTTTTTTCTCTTCTAAAAGCTGCCGTATTTCGTGTTCCGATATTTCGCTGATATTAATGTCCGCCGGCGCGACAAATATCCTATTGACAAATGCTTTGTAGCCGAAAAATCTGAAAAATCCGTTACCTTTTCTATTGCTAAATCGCTTTTTAATGCGAATGGATAAATCTCGATATTTATCCTTGTCAACAGAACTTCCGGCTGCTACCAATCGTTTAAGTTTGTCTAATCTAATGCGCTCTTCTCTAGACAAAAATCCGAATTCTGGATATTTTAGAAGTTCGTTCTTAAATGCCCGTTCTGAGAACCCTATGATAAAAACGCTGCCTATTTCTTGGTTTCCAAGATCGCGTTCGATGTTGTAATTTTTAATAAAATTCATAGCTATGGCTAAGCCCCCTAATGTTTTTCCGGAGCCGGTACTCCACTTGATGTGTAATCTTTTATAATCAGTATTTGGATTGAAATAATTTTCTACGAAGATCTGATGGCCTAACAACTTTAAATACCCACTCTTAGATATTTCGGCATCAAGTACAAATCTAGGAATGATATTACTCATTATGGGGTCCGGATTATGTTTCCAGTGTTTTAACCAGTAGAATTCCTTCCTAGTCAATAAATCTTCATTGATATTATCATCACTCTGATCTAAATATGCCATCTATTGTGTCGTTGTATATATCAATGATTAAACTTTACCTTTACGTATATTCTTCGACCGTTATAAATAGCCGCCTAAGTATTCCCCTAGACTAATTTGTTGGCCTTTACGTATACCTAGAATAAGCCTCTCGCCGTTAGGCGCTGTTTTAGGAAGTAAAAGATCGACTCGAGATCCAAATTTAATCATTCCGAAATATTCTCCCGCTGTATACCGACCACACTCTTCTGCCGATGTGATCATTCTTGGAAGGAATCCGGCTATTTGCGTCATTTGCAGCACTGCCCCGTTATTCATCATCATGGTATGTATTTTCTTTTCGTTATTTGCGGATTTAGATAAATTCATCACTATATTAAATTTACCCGTACGGTCGTACTCGCGTTTTAATACTCGACAATTGCAAGGATATACCTGTGTATGCCTATTTAACGGCGAAAGAAATATAGGCACATAATAGTAATCATATTTGTCGAGTATTGTTAGTACAGTTCCTTCACACGGAGATACTAAAACATTATCGCTAATAACACCTATATTCGTTTGTTGATAACGATAAAAATATAACATAAAAATTAACAGCACTATACAGAATCCCATTGCGATCGTGGATTTTACTATGATACTTACGCCTAACAAAATTACAACTCCGGTCGCCAAAAAGGGACTTTCGAAAAATAAAACGGACATTTATATACTTAGCTAAAAAAAGAAAATGACATTCTGGGAATTTATCAATACCTATGCGTTAGCGATATGCGTAGTATTATCGGTCGTGGCCCTTTTATTTATTATTTGCGGACATACGTATAGGGATAATATTCAATTAGTCCTGAAACGCGATTTTGTTAAACTGCCGGCCACTACATTCGATGGGTGGAGTCTTTCACACGCAATTCTGTTTGGAATATTCGGATTCCTGATACCGAATAGGCATACCAGCTTTTTCCTGTTAGGCGCCGGGTTTGAAATATTTGAAGATATGCTGTCCGGCGACAAAACAACCCAATTGTCGGATTGCATGACACCTGACAAATCCTCCAAAATTATGTGCAAGTTTAGTATTAATGATGATTACTGGTATGCCAAATGGGATGATGTATTTGTAAATTTATTGGGATACACTTTAGGTTCCTCTTTGAGAACTACATTTTTAGCTAACACTTAAATGCGTACTTTTTGAGGTTAGCTTACTTTTTGTTCCAGATCTCTTACTTACTTTTTATTTAACTTTTCGACTTTAGCGTATTCTTATGTTCCAGATCTCTTACTTACTTTTTTGTTCCAGATCTCTTACTTACTTTTTATTTAACTTTTCGACTTTAGCGTATTCTTATGTTCCAGATCTCTTACTTACCTTTTTGTTCCAGATCTCTTACTTACTTTTTTGTTCCAGACCTCTTACTTTTTATTTAACTTTTCGACTTTAGCGTATTCTTATGTTCCAGATCTCTTACTTACTTTTTATTTAACTTTTTGACTTACTTTTTCTTGGTTGATTTGGTGGTTTTGCGGCTTGCACTTTTATTTCGGGTAGTACTTTTCTTACGATTCGAGCTTTTGTTTCGAGTAGTACTTTTCTTACGACTCGAGCTTTTCTTGCGGGGATTTCCAGGCGTTTCGGATTTCCACATTTTTTCCAATTCTTTTTCCTTTTTAGCACGACGTTTTTCTTCTAACAATTCTTCTTTTAGTTCTCTTTTTATATTTTCTTTTACCAGATAATCATCCAACGAACTTGGAGATTTCCACAATAAACGACCCCTCAAATTATTGTTTAGGTTGCTTTTAATTTTTTCTAATTCTAGATCGGTCCTTAGTTTTTCCTGTGCGCTCAACAAAGAACTGGTGTCCAGATTTCTTCTGGATCGTTCTGCAGCCAATTCAGCAGCAATTCTTTTGCGCTCAGCCTCCTCCTTATCGGCACGTGCCCTCATATTATTCGCCATATCTCGGTATACATTTTCATCGGCGAATAACAGTCCTTTGCGGTCCGTAGACATGCCGGATGAACTTGCAGAGCTGGACGAACTTGAAGAACTAGGAGCGTTAGGTAGTTTAGCACGTTCCTTCAGATTTTCGTCTATTATTTTGTAAGCATCGGCATCGCTAATCCCCGCTACGTCGTTCCCCAATTCGGCTCTGAATGATGCCAAATCATGGAACCCCCCGGTTGACTCGGTGTTTGCATTTAGATCTGTACCCCAAATGGATTGCAGTTCTTTCTCCAAGTAACTATTACCTGACGTTAAACTATCGTTCGTAGAACTATTACCTGACGTTAAACTATTACCTGACATAGAACCCTGGTTATAAGTAGACATCCTGTTATATATAACGAAATAAGAAATTAATTAGCTTTATCCATCGGTCTAGATGTATATCCGTCCCGCGTCGTATTATGCGCAAGGGACATATGTCGGCCTTTTAATGAGGTCGTTCTCGTGTTCCTTTCGACTACCGCGTCAGTATCGATTTCGAAGTCTTCCAGCGATGCTGCCTTCATTTGATTGTTTATCAACGGGTGACGGACCGCATCTCTCGCGTTTTTCTTATTCGGATTTAAAATATCATCAATAGCATCGGTCGCTTCTTTGCTTATTTCTTTACCGGATTCGTCGTCTAAGCGGTCGGAACAATCACTAGAATCGTCGCCCATAATCGATACTAGTGAAGAATTTGTGCAATTATCGAATGTTTCGTTGCTAAATTTTCCTATATAGCCATTTTTTTGATTATAACTAGTTAATCCTATTACGTTGGGATCTCCTGTCTGCACCCGTCGAGCTCCCACAAAATCGCGCCAGGTGTGTGTTGGTATGCTTCCAAGTCCTGCCGAAACCCCGTCGGGCATCCGAGTGGCGCCCTGAAAATATTCAATAGCGTCCGTACAAGGTGGAGAAATTCTATTTAAAACCCCAACCCCAAAGTTGGCTATTATCAATACTGCCAAAACTATCAGCAATCCCTGTATTATCATATTTATATTATTTACTGGTTTCTTTTTTTAGGTAAAAAGAAAAACTTAATTAAAAAATGAAACAACTATGTATAATATATACAAATGATAATAACTAAAGTGCTCGAAACAACGGTGGATTTATTCACACCTGAAGAAATATACGCGGTCGACATTACTAAACTGTTACTTACAAAACTCAGCGAAAGATACGTCGGAAAATGTTTTTCGTCGATTTTAATCAACGAAGTCAAAGAAATAGTCAGGTATTCTGATAGAATTTTGGTCGACGATAGGCTGGACGGGTCCGCCTATGTGGATGTGCAATTCATTGTTGAAGGAATGATATTGACCAAAGGAGAAGTCCTACAAGGTTGCAAGGTCGTTAACACCGCCAGTTTTGGAGTGATAATACAACACCCCCAAGTCATAGGTCTAATGACGCAAGATCCGGAAAAAAAAGCTATCAATGTTGTTAAAAAAGACCAAACAGTGCCTGTTATCGTTGATGATGTGCGATATAATATCGGCAAATCGCAGATAACAATCACGTGCAAGCCATATACCCCACAGCCATTTCCCGACGTGTATTATAACATAACTGAAATTCTGTCTTTGGAAGACACTGAAAAATTAGATGCATTATTAGGAGAATTAGAAACCGAAGAGAAAAAACACGCGGCGTTAAAAGGAGGGGCTTCAGCTAAATCATACGAATTTTTCAGCAATCTTTTATATCCGTACAAAACAATACGCAAACCAGAGCTATCCAATATCGGCGCGAATTTTACGCCAGTTGTTCGAGAGCTAAAAGAAATCTTGAAGATACGAGATGGGTGTATAACTAACGTAGATTTGAATACTAAAGATTTTATTGTTCATTCGAATAAAAAAATGGATTTGAAAGATTTAAATATAATCAATAGTCCGTTATATCCGGCTATTAGCAGTATCATTTATGCGAGAATACAGTTTTTAAAAACGTTGCGGGAATTTGCAGAATATTACGATACGCCAGAGAAAAATCAACAAATGATGGTGTATTGGAAAGTATGCATGTCGCTTAAAGTGTGATCATCGATTCGGTTTAAAGTCTTAAATTTAATTTTATTTTTTGTTATACTGTCGCACTGCCGTCATGAACGAACAGAAAGAATTTAGCAAACAAGAAATTATCAATATGATACTTTATATAACGCAGAAAACTCCAGATATATCTATAAGCGATCGTAAAGAAATATTGAGAATAATCATGAAGTCCGGGATAGAAGACCACAAAATACAATCTAAGGGAAGCGGTACACAAGTAAAGTTTAAAGATTTACCAAATCAAACCATAATACAGATTTACAATTTTGTTAAATTCAAAATATCCGAGAAGTTGAAAAGATTAGAACAACTTACGGAAGAACCGATAAGCGATAAATAAACTTTTTTTATAAAAAGAAAATAGAAACAGATATATATGAAATGACAGGATACTACATTGCGGGTCTCGATCTTGATCTAGGACCACTCCCTAAGAAACAGACGGGTGGAACTGAAGATGAAACTGAAGAAGATATTTATGGGGGGTTGATGACAGGGGGATATGAAAGTTTTTTGGGAGGACTTGGTATTGCCAATCCGGAATCTGAAGAAGAGTCGGACGGAGATGCCGATGAAAATAACCCGAGCGATTCGGATAACGATGAACAAGTGGATGAAACCCAGAAAAATAAAAATTCGGGCGATTCTAAGAACAATAATGACAAACCCAAATTGGACAGTAGTCCGGACGACGAAGAATATAGAAAAATAACACGCCCGCCGGCTAAAGCTATCAAAAAAATGTTGGAAGACCCCGATTTAAACGAGTCGGACGATTTTGGATTTGAAGTGGATTTTGAGGAAAGCACCAGCGCTGAATTTAAATCTAAGAAAAAGGGCGCCGATAAATTACCAATACCTGTCGGTAAAGAAGACGACGACGGAGATATGGATGAGCAGGAACCTACCGCTGATAATGTGTCGGATGAACAAAAAGACAAAACAACGGGTGGTGCGGATTCAAAAGAAATAATGATAAAATATTTTAATGATCCCGATGACCAGGAGGACGACATGGATGATCCCGATGACGAATATGCGGACGCTGCCGTCGAGATTCCCACTATATCGCAAGTTATGGGTAATATTAGTAGTAAACAGGCTTCGTCAGACCATAATACAGTGCTATCTAAATATTTCGATGATGATATAGATGTCGCTGGTGAGCCTGCAGAAACTGAAAAGGACACTACGGCACTGGTCGAGTACTACTCGTCGTATTTGGATGAACACGACGATGATAGCAACGAAAACAGCGACAGCAACAAACATAAAATTAAAGGAGGTGTGGAATCGCGAGACGACAATTTAGCGGACACTATAGCAGATAGCGTGAAGGACATATTCAGGGCTGGGAACGACACTGACTTCATTGAAGTACCGATTGACGACGAAGTACCGAATGATGAAGTGTCGACCAAAAAAACTACTAACACACAAAACGACAATGTAACTAGCGGTGTGGATGATAGTGTTATATTTGGCGGTGCATTGCAAAGCTACACCCAAAACTGGTAGAATTCTGGTTAAGCATATGTGTGTTTATTACTATATACGGCAATGCCTAGCAAAAGTCAACTTAGACGTGCGCGTTTGCAAAATAAAAAATCTAAAGAAACACAAGCAGCTACTACTTTAAGCGACAGTACTATTACTAATAATACTACTAATAGTAACAGTAGTGTTGTCGCTGATTCTACCACTGAGCCCCTATCTAGTGTTCAATCTAGCGTTCAATTAAATACGCAAGAGAAATCTACTACTAATCCGAAAACTAAGGAAGATTTTAGCGTCCCCAGAGACAAAGTACTGCAAAAAGCGAGCGAGCTATGGAATATACTAAAGGAACACGCAAAGAAGAATCCAGACTTCAAATCCTTAGAAGATCAAGAAAAATTGGATTTGTTCCGTACTAAATTTGGATATGCACTATTTATGGACGAATTTCCGATAGTTAGTAAATACATGATATGCAAAGGTCAGTACTCTTCTAAAGCGTTTGACAGAATGCTGAGTAAAATAGAAAAAACCGTCCATCCGCCTCCGGATAAACGCGAAAAGGGGTACATGGAGGATCAATGGGTCCGCCGACAAGCAGACTACGTACAATACCTATGGGAGTCATATCAAAAAAGACACCAAAATACAGCGGAAAGACAATTTGTATGGAGAGCTGCATATGATAATCTCAAAAAAGAATTTGACGATTTCCGAAACATGCACAAAGAAGTGGAAGAAAGAGTAAAAGAAGAAAAGAAAACATTAGCCGGACAAAATGTTCGGGAATTATTACAACGAGTTGCGGATGGACAGCAAACATTGACGTCGGAAGAAGAACAATTTTTGGTTGAAGAACTTAGAAAGCTGTCAGACAAAAAAGCAGAGGGTCTCCTAGATACGAAGGAAGATGATAATAAAGACAAATTTAGTAATCAAAAAGAACCGAAAATTCTAATGATAGAAACGGTAGACGCTGACCGGATGCATGAAATAGATGATAAGTATAAACCACCCGAACTTCGCGGCATGCGAACCATCGAGGAAGAGCCAGAAGAACAACCAGACACGGCCGAAGTGCAGCCTAAACAACTAGAAGAACAACCAGACACAGCCGAAGTGCAGCCTAAACAACCATAATCGTAAGTGACAATCAACCATAGAACTGCAGTCTATCGAACTGCTCGGAACCTTTGTTTTTTGCCTTTTAAAACTGAATTTATATCATATAATATAAAATGCAAGGTATATTTACTAAGATCGGTAATATTCTGCCGCCTGCAGAATCCAAACTGGAAATAGAGCTAAGATTTTTCATAGATGAAAGAAAAAAAGCCGAAGTATTTACCAAGTCTTATTCCAGAGAAATATCTCAAGAGATCGCTAAAAAACTAATAGCCAAATACGCGAAACTCCCCGGTAAAGTAACTCAAACTATTAATTTCATAGCTGATAGTAATATTAAACAGATGACATTTATCAACGGCGAACAACAAAAAGGCATGATGTTGCATTATTCCAAACAAAAAGTTATAACGCCGTTGTTATTATTGCATAATACTTTACCGGCGTACAGATTCGCGGTTAATTACGAAACGCCGATAGATGAATTTTCTGTTTCGAAAGCAACTATGGCGAGAATTCGGCTCAGATACACCGTGCAAATATCGGAAAACTGGCAATTAGACATAACATTACTCAAGTCTGTTACGGATTTCAGCAATCCTGTCAAACTAAAAACGGCCAAATCCGAAATGTTCTTCATGATCGACGCGCCGACATTTTGCGAAAAAGCCCCGTGGGATAGAGCCGACATCATAGAATATGAAATGGAATTTATCGGGAAAAAGTTCACCGAAGACACTTTATTGGAAGCGAACGAAGTCTTCGATTTTCTGGATTCCGAAACACCCGGACAAACATCCACCACCGTTGCGACGACTGGTGATTCGGATAAGTATCAATCCGCCATATTCGAAATAGCCAAATTTATACGACCCAAAGACGCAAATCGATTTAAAAAGTCCGACGGGTTGAAACAGTTGAGCAATCAAGTAATAGAATTGGACAAAAATATGTTTTTGAAAGATTTGTTGCCTGAAATAACCAAATATTATATAACCGACAAAATAGACGGTGCTAGAGCGATGCTCTACATCAAAGACAAAACGTGCCATGTAATAACAAAGGACCTTTCTACTTTTATGATTGATAGTAGTCCGGACACTTACATACTGGACTGTGAAGCATACGAAAAATCTTATTATATATTTGACGTAATGGTATTTAAGGGCAAATCATATATAGAAACGCCGTTTGAAGAACGTATGAAATTATTCGATGAAGCTAAATCGTTGCATGAATCATTTCAAACGAAGACTTTCGAATTGCTGAATGAGGATTTTCAGGAACAGATACGCGCGTTCAAAAAACGCACTGTCCCGTATGAAACGGACGGGCTGATCCTTACCCCTAGAGATGGCAAATATAACACTATGAAGGTTTACAAATACAAGCCCAAAGATAAATTATCTGTAGATTTTGTTATTAAAAAATGTCCCGACCGTCTGCTCGGAATTTCGCCTTACATGCCCAAGCCTGGTAAAACACTCTACTTACTTTTCAGCGGTATGAGGCAGGACACTTATACACAGTTAAATTTACGCTTTTTGGCTCACTACGAGGAAATTTTCCCGGGCATTGATGCAAAACGACCCCCGAAATACTTCCCTTATCAGTTTCAGCCTAGTGATTTTACTTTCGGATATTTGTATTGGGATAGTAATCCTAGCTTGGATGGCGAAGTTGGCGAATTTGTGTGCGCGCCGTGTATAGAAGCCCAGCCGTATGAAGCGGGAGACGATTTATGGCAGTTGCATAGAGTGCGAGAGGATCGTAAGGTTGAGTTAGCCAGGGGTAATTATTATGGTAACTATTTTAAGGTCGCCGAATTGACATGGATGAGCTATAAAAATCCCTTAGTGATCGAGGATATTGATTTGAAAGGCGCCAATACCTATTTTCAACAACACGATAATATTTTACAAAAAGCGTCGAGGAATTTCAATAGTTATGTAAAAGCGAAAATTTTCGAACAGTTTGCCGGTAACGAATGGGTTATGGATTTGGCAAGTGGAAAAGGCCAAGACTTATTTCGATACTCAACATATTCTTTTAAAAATGTCGTGTTTCTTGAAATCGACTCGGTTGCATTATTAGAATTAACAAAAAGAAAATACGACCTCTCTGATTCCAATCCCATAGGTATTCAAATGCATCAGATGGATCTGAACGCAGATTATAAACATAATATTGAAAGACTCAGCGATATACAGATTCCGTCGACTGGTATGGATCTAATTATATGCAATTTTGCTTTTCATTACTTTCTGCAAAGCCGAAAATCGCTGCTGAACATTGCCAAATTCATTGCGCATTATTTGAAACCAGGCGGTCGATTTGTAATGACGACTTTCGATGCCAAGGATATATTGAAGCTTCTTAATGAAAACTCCGGAAATTGGACTGTAAATGCCGGCTCTCAAATAAAATACAGCATTCGGAAAACAGATACCGATCCTAAAACGTACACTTCTACAGTTTTAGAGCCTATAGGTCAAAAAATAGATGTGCTATTGCCATTTAGCAACGATCAATACTATACAGAATATATGGTTAATATCGATTTTATAGCTGAGGAATTACAAAAATTAAATTTCGTTTTAGAAATTGATCAATCTTTCGGAGAATATCTAGAATCATTTGAGAAACAAAATCCCAAGGGATACGCATCGATGGATGCTAACGACAAGAAGTATTCTAGTTTATACCATTACTACTGCTTTTACAAGAAGAAAATCACCGGCGGTAAGAAACCGCGATGAATCTGATAAAAAATAAATATTAGTTAAAGTCGAATTAATTATTTTTTATGGAATAATTCCTTAGCATGGCCACCAGAAAGACCGTATTTATTAAGCCAAAAACCGTAACCCGGACAATTCCGGAAACAGAAATATCTACTACTACTAAAAGTGCAGCTATGACGAAGGAAGATGAAGCCAAACTGGATAACCAATTATTGGCTAGTCGGGATACACATCTGTACGATTCTGACGATGATAGCGTGTCCATTTTGGATGATACTAAGCTGAAAGAAATGGTGGGTAGTAAAGCGAAATTGCGAGCTCTGATGAGCAAAACTGGATTTGACAGAGATGAAAAAACGGCGGATGATAGTCTAGATCGGGCTGACGACACGGAACGAACGGACTATTCGGATGACGCTGATCAGCCGGACGATTCTCAAAACTACCGACAGTATCGCATGTCTAAATACAAAAATAAGCGCTCTGATCGAACACATCGCTCTGATCAAGGTAGCCAATCTCCTTCGGATACGACTGAGGAAAATGCCGAAGATCCTGCTGACACGGTTGATATTACTGACGTAGAAGATGCCACTGAAATAGATCCGTCCATCGCAGAAACATATACGAACGACAATGATGTTGACGATTTAGACGATGTAGACGACGTAGATAGCCTGCCCGATAGTAAAATCCGTCCCGGAGCTGGTATTAGATTACAAGGAAAACTAAAGACGATGCCGAAACGGACCATTATCAAATCTAAAAATAAAAAACCACCCAAGCTTACGATAGCAAAGCGAGGACCGGGACGACCGCCTAAAACGCAAAAAAAAGAACCATTGCCTCGGCGCGGTATCCAGCGTTTGCCGCAATATCCGGAGAGTTTTGTGGAAATTGTTTACGATCAGCCGGTTATCATGAAAAAAATATTCTCCTTTTTCAAATCGGTGGCAGCTTCTGAAATACAAATGATTTTCAGACCTTCCGAAATAATTTTCTACGCGGTAGATCATAATGAAAAGACCAAAATACGCGTTCGTGTCGATGCCTCTAAATTAAATTGTTATTACTGTAGAGATGTATTGGATGTCGGTATAGCGCAAAAAGAAATGGAGATGATTCTGAATAAGGTCGATAAGGATTACGGATCGATTGTATTACTGTCAGAAATAAGCACAATGCGCAGAAATCTTACTTTAGTTTTCGACAATGATATACAGATCGACGAATTACATCGAATAGATCTTATAGCTTCTTACCGAAAAATGGAGAATGAAATGGCATTTATAGATGAGGATTATATGATTTCTTTTACATTTCCTGGCAAATATTTCAAGAAAACTATCGGCGACATTAAATCGATGTCGTCGCAACTATCGATAACACAGGAAGACAACGAAAGCCCATTAATATTTGAGTATTTGACCGAAAACAAAAGAATTCAGTCCAAACATACTGTTAAGGATTCTAACAAAATTAAGTTGATTTCCAATTTGAGGGACGGCGAAACTTTCCGGGTCGACGTGTGTATCGATTATCTAAAGCCCATTTCCTCGGCTCAACTGGCTGACGAAATAACTATTTTGGTTGACGAAAACAAGGCACTCATGACGAAGGCATATATAGACGGCGGCACGATAGAAATTAAAACTCTTACGGAAATAATCGACGAAAGACCTGAAGAGGATGATCCGGATTCGTAATGACCCTATGCAATCAGTGCAGTTGTATTATTTTTTACTGGGATTGTTCTGTTAGGTTATCAGTCCTGGCTTCAGGTTGCATTGAAGTTTCGGCGTTACTTTTTGTATTTTCAGTGCGGCCCTGTATACCGAAAGAAAGCAAATCTTTTAATATTTCTTTACAAATGGGTTTAACTATCGTATTTATGTTATCCTTTATTTCTGTCGGACTCATTTCGGTCCGCATCATGAACGGAGGTTTTTCGATACGTATGTCCCTAATAAAATAGTTTTCGATACAATGTTTAAAATTGGCATGTAGCGCATTTTGAGGAGAATTTAACGCATCCGAAATTAGATTGAATTTTAGCATTGTCATAGGCATCTTGTGAATCGGTGCAGTAGAATCATATAGCCATACGTAATATAAATACGCAAAATCGATTAACACGGGGATTGAATTAACGCGCTTTTTTAAGCGTTCTTCTTCTAAATAAAATTGTTTGATCGCGTCTGTTTCCTCTTGTATCGATTTTTCGATGTCTAATGACATTGCGGTGTCTTTAATTTCTTCTATTACACCGGAAACGGGCCTTTCGAATAGAGGCAGTTTGACTGGCTTGTCGTCCGGAAAACAAATGGTATATAATTTTAGGAGCATTTTCATATGCGTCTGTTTGTCGGGAAATATTTTTTTTAATTTTTCTATGACAGTTTCTTCGTAAAACTGTTCACTGGCAAGTTCATTCGTATCATCGAACGTTTCTGAAAAGAATGGTATTTCGATTTCTTGATCCATGATAAATATACGATCTTATATATATAATTTTAATATATGAATAAAGAACAATTCGCTTATGATAAGGTCGTACAAATCGCGAATAGATCCAACGACATAAAAGTTCTTGAATCAAAGTTGGATCGGCTTAAAAAACTCAGGAATGATATCTATCAGAAAGGACAACAAGACAAAGCGCAAAAATCCAGACAGAACACTTTGATAATTTATAGAAAACAAGTAGGTAGTTATGACGCAAAAATAAAACACACCGCCGAACTATCAGAAACATTAAAGAAAAGGAACGGTGTAAATGGAATCGAAATGAAATCTCCAAGAAAAAATAAAAGGTTCGATACTCCCAGGTATCCTAAAAATCCTGGAGACATGCAGGCCGTTTTGGAAACTATCATGGAACAAGGCGATTTAGACAATATTAGACCTGACGTACGTGAATGGATACTGGAAATGTATGCTGATAATCCTGACGTATCGGTACCTAAAGAAACTGCATGTCTCTCTAACGAACCTACCGACCGGGCGGGTACAATAGACACAATAGACACAATAGACACACTAGACACAATAGACACACTAGACACAATAGACACAATAGACACAATAGACACAATAGACACAATAGACACAATAGACACAATAGACACAATAGACACAATAGACACACTAGTGGATGTTCCCGATTTACAGGGATTAAAACCAAACAAGTTTGATATATTTATCGAAGAATTGGATAAAGAGATAGACAAAGAGTTGGTTGTTTAGTATTACGGTACATATTTGTTGAGTCGGTTTACGGTACATATTTGTTAAGTGGCTTTGTGGACGTATTTCTGATATCGGTTAGTTGCGCTTTCCTTCATCATAGCGATTAACATTACCGGATTTTCTTCTACATATTTGTTCGGAGAAAGCGGTTGATCCTCTTCTTCCAAATAATCCGGCACATCTGTCGCAAAATAATCGCCTTTTTTCTTGGATTCTGCATTCGACGGGGTTTCTGCATTTGGAGCATTTTCCACGGATGGGCCTAATTCCGGTAAGGCAGAAATGCCGTCTTCCGGTTGATTCTGTACTAGCGATTGTTGTTGATTCTGTACTGGCGATTGTTGTTGATTCTGTACTGGCGATTGTTGTTGATTCTGACATGATTTTGTATCTTTAGTTTCTATATACCTATTTTTATAATATTTTTCATAGGCAATAGCCCCTAAAGCGGCGGTTCCAATGCCTAAGAAATAGGCACTCAAATGAGTCAAAATCGAGTTATTCGACATTATATGTAAATAACAAAAAAATTCAAAATTGAGCATATTTAACATATGCAAACCTGGATATCGGTAGTAAAAAAGAAGAGGTAGGTATATTTCCATACTCACTCCTTTTTTTATAGCGCCTATAATTTCAATTTTTTTCGGTATTGGCCGTCAAACCCCTCCGGACCCCTATTATAGGACGGAGTATCGGGGTTGTAGCTTTGACATAGCTTTGACAGACTTTGGAGGCTCTTTCTATTTAGTTTATTAGTCTTTACATACGGTATTAGACGGATAATTTACAGATGTCAGACGGGCAATTTACGGCTGTGTTTACAAGTCTTCTGCGACGGCTTCTAAATTCTTACTATTTTCCTCTATAAATTGTTGATTTACCACAACGGAATTATAAGTAGTTCCGATGTTGGGATTGGTACCTAATACTAACGGCCCGGAAATGCCAGAAATACGATCTACCAATCCGTTGACCGCCGCATCCTGGATTACCTGAATAGCCGTTTGGAATGATACACGCAATGTAATATTTGCATTCTCCCGTTTTTGCAACCCAGTTTTTTGGATATTAGTTACTTGACCGGAATAACACATTTCATCCGCAAATATAGTACAGTGAATTCTATTCAATCCGTCTAATGCAATCATCATTTCGTTGATGATTTTATTGCGAGCGGCTGAAATGCCATAAACAGCTTCTATTTCCTCGATTGAATCAGACTGTGTTCGGTATACATCTATGTATTGATTACTCAGCACATCGGTAGTGTTTGATCCAGTAGCTACAATTCCATGTATCTTTTTCAATTGGTATGATCCGTCAGGCTGCAACACATTTTTTGTAATATCTATGACACTTGTCGCGATGATATCCTTCACGCCTCTCACGATCACATTTTTCACGGAAGAAGCATAATACATAACAATATCCGTAAGATAATCATTGTATTTTTTAATAGCTGAGTTTTTTATATAGCACCTCAAGAATACACTACTCGCATTTTCAGGCGTGTACATTATAAATAACTCTGGAAAATCACGTCTGATCGCTAAGATGATCGATTCTAACTTCATGCTTTTCAGAATTAATTCCTCTCTGTTTAGACCGAACCTTATACACCAATTAGCTAGATCACCCGGAATTTTAATTCCGTAATTTGCTTTTTCAAATTCCACTATATCTTTTTCTTCATGCGTATAATCTGGATGCGTGGGAGATCCATACTTTTCGAAGAACACGCGAATATCAGAAACAAATCTGCCGAAATGCATCATCTCGATGTGGTTGGCAATTTCCTGGACTTTAAGTTTGTCGTTTTCGTACTCCTGTTTTACCATAATAGTCATGTGCGGGTTCTTCATAGTTTCCGTGTCTTTTGCGCCCAGAATTTCCTGGATACGCACTATTGCGTTTGTTTTCGTACCACCACCTCCTCCCGTTCTGTGCTTAGAATCCAAAACGTATTGCGTCATAGGTTCCGAAATACATTGAGCTGCCAATATACCGACAGGATATCCCGGATCAATCAACGCTTTTTTGTAGGTCAAGACAATTCTCTGCACTATAATGTCGAGCAGGTGATTTATGACTCCTTTTTTGAGTAAATAACTGGTACATAGGTAGCTTCTGATAAGCATCTGAAGCATTTTTGTAGCGGACACAATGTATTTTGGCAATCTTCGTTTTCTTCTTTTTTGAAATTCGTTTAAAAACACATATCCCAAATTATCACATAGTTCTTTGGTGATATTTATGGCGTATTGTGGATCCAATACTCGATCTTTCGGATCTAGAGATTCCACCAAGTCTTGATAATTGTAAATCACGTCTTCTACTATACGAAACACGTTAACAGGCATATGTTTTTGATTTGTAAATACGTATTCTTTTGGGTTGTGATCTTCCAAGGTGGTATGAATTCTACGATAGGTGTCTCTGTCTTGCTTTAAACGCTTAAATTCGTCTTCGAGAAGTTCTTCCAGCTGTTTAGATTGGAATTTTTTGTCAACCTTCTTAATGTCTGTTTTGTACGTCGCTGTAAATTCATCATCAGAAATCATGACGGTTGGGAATTTAACCTTTTCCATTTTCGAGGGGTCCAGTCCAGTTTCGGCATACAACGGCTGTACCACGTTTAATCCTTTGGTAGATTTACGCATGTTGTCGACCAGGATGGATTCCAAATTCTTGATAGAAATTCTATTTTGGTAACCTGTTATGGAAGTACTCAACGCGTTTGAAATCAAACCGTGACGCGCCTCTCCTGCCAGAAAGGAATATACTTTCGATTTGACGCCCTCTCTAAATGACATAGACACAAATCCATTCGCGTCTGGATCCGTGTCATAACGAACAAAATATGGCGAAGTTCGTCCCCAACCTGCCAGCGCTGGGAATCGTTTACCGTTGATAGTTTGCACTCCGATAGCGCCATTAATAGAAATAAAGTTGGCAATTTTACCTTTAGAACCAGACAAGATTAATCTAGCCATAAAATTATCGTCGTAATTAATGTCGGCCAAAATTGGATACGAAAAATCGTCGCCCGGTGCAAGAGAACTGAGTTGTTCATTTTCATAAAACTCCTTTAATGGCACTCCTAACGGCGCGATTAACTTACCGGCATTTAACCGTTGTGTTATTTTTCTCGATCCGAGAATCAAAGTCGCAAGTCGGCGTTTGATTTCGGCCATAGCGGCTTCCGATATGTTAATGTCCGATATACCAGTGGTGAACCCATGATAGCACATAAATCGGTGCGTCAGTTGTTGCAGATTGTAAATACATTTCAGTGCGTAATCATTGCCATATTCATTGGCAATAATATGAAAAATACTTCCCGCAACTTCCTGACCTGTTGTCGCTTTGTCCAGAACGCCGGATTTCAAGATACCGCGCTCTATCACGATGTTTATGTCTGCCGGATTGTATTTAAGTATGCTAGCGTATTGTTCCTTATACATGCTCGGCGTTTTTCCCGACAAATTGATTTCGGGCAATAATTTGGAAACTAATTCACGATTTGTAAATATTTTTTCGCCAAAGTTGTACTCTAATTCTTCGGATTCTACGTCCGCAAATAGTTGCATAGCATGCCACTTATTAAACTTCAACCCGTCCTTCGTTAGCTCCGACAAGCCGATTAGCGCATCAAAGAATGCGCCGATAGCCGGTGCGTGTTTTTGCGGGGATATAAACCAACGGGAGGCTTTTGATATGGTCATGCATTCGTTGCGCGATTGAATATTTTGCGTAATAATGGAATTCATTTGATCCCCGTCAAAATCGGCATTGAAAAATACACATACTGCCGGATTGATACGAAGAGTTTCGCCAACTTCCATTACCACTACTCGCATTCCTGCAATGTTACTAAATAATAGACTAGGCTGTCTATTAAAACACAGATAATCGCCTGTTATCATGTCGCGCATAACAATGTCGCCGTTAGACAACTGGTAATCTTTACCAATGATATCTATACGATAGGTACCGCCATTGCTGGCTTTAATTATATGTTTACATCCGGGATAATGCTGGTCCCCGTTTATAAAATATTGCATCAGACGGGACCGGTTGGCGTCCGTTACTACTTCGGGCACCTCTAAGTTTCTCGCGTGCATGAGCGGGACACCTACTTCGTTAATTTTCAGTCTAGAATCGCCGGTAATGACAGATCGTATCATATATTCCACTCTTTTCCCCATTAGATTTTTTCGAAATCTACCGGGTTTTTTTGGTAATCTTTCGGCCAAGGACACCGGAGGTTTATGCGTATTAGTGATTAATTTAATGTTACCGCCAGCATCGCCCCTAATCATAGAATAATATGCCATATCTAAATTCGAATAAGCATCTTTCAAAGCGGATGTGATATGTTCGGCAGTAGGAATGATGTCTGGTAGATTTTCGTTAATCTCCACGATCGTCTTAAGCAGAGACGTCGTATCTGAATTAGAAGATCTTGTTCCTCCTATACGTTTAATATCGGGGCGTACCGTATTGGGTGGTGCTGCAATAGTGTTTAATATGAAATTTCTCGGATGGCTGCGTAATGGTTTTCCGAACCTAATCACCGTGTCGGGTCGTATTTTTTCTAGAACGGCCCGTATATGATGATTATAAAATTCTTCCGAATGCGAATGGTCATTCTCGTGGAATTCTCGTAAAAATATGAATGGTCGTTTGGGGTCCTTCACAACATGATATTTTTTTGCTTTACAAAACGGGCATTCCGATACCGACTTGCTTAATTTGCTTAGTTCGCCAAGTCTTTTTCCCGGGGGATAGTTCTTTTTTAGTTCTACAACGGGTTCTCCGCATTCATGGCAGATTATTTTGAGCCATTTGAGCAATTCGTCTCTAAACATCGGGGATTTAACTGGGTATTTTAGGTCGATTGATCCGAAATGTCCGGGACATATAGTCTTGCGATTTAGACAAGTATGGCATTCCCACGAAAAATCGGTCGTTCCCATGCGTGGATCATACAGGCCGTCCGGCGCGGGAACATCAGATTTCATTATTTCCTTATTGGTTATATTTACGTTACTTTCGTGAAGAATTTCGTCGCTAGATTTAACGTAGAACGCTAGGTCGTATATTTTGGAATAATACGTAACTCCTCTCGGTGCGTTCTTGTCGTTCATCCCGTATATCAAATATTATATATAATCAAATTTTAAGTTTAAAAAAGAAAAGTACCCGATCAGGCATAACGTTTCTAGTAGTGTCCGAAAGAAGAATCGATAAATATCAATTTATTTACCAAACAAAAACATGGATACACCCCCTATGATGATTCCTCCTAAAAATGTCAAAATTTGACCGGATTGTACTTTATCTAAACTAGCCTCCAACTCTTGCATTTTTTTAAGTCTTTCGTGTTCCGATTTTTTGATTTGGTAGTCTGCATCGGCCAAGAATGTAGCAGTTTTTGTAACGGCGGCCGTTCTTATATCGTCCCTTATGCTTTCGAATTGTTTAGAGTCGTCTAGTAACTCTTTGACTTTGAATTCAGTGGCATTATGTATTTTCGTCATGGATAAGTTTGTATGCTCTTCCAGAGCCTTTTTATGCTTCAATAACAATTCTGCGAACGCGGGATTTTTTTGTAATTCATCGGAGAATAAATCTGCAACTGTAATTTAGATATGTTGGTAACTCTGTTTTTAAATGAATTATCATACAACAAATCGTTAAACCTATTATCAATATGTGAATTCAATCTCGAATATGTGAATCCGCGTGGGCTAACACAGTTAGTTTCAAATACAATGCTCATTATTATCAATAAATATAATTACCTGTGCCGTCTGTTTAATATAATATTGGGAATTTTTGAATATTGCTGATGTAAATTTGCGCTGGAAAATGTTTGACTGCTATATGTATGAAACGTAACTCGACAAAAACAGTAACTCGACAAAAACAGTAACTCGACAAAACACAGATAAACAAAAAATAAATCTGATCTCCCGATATATTGACATACTTTTTATTGATTAGGATTTGGATATGTGCATCCGGTGAAATTACGCTGATTGAAATAAAATACAAGGGCACCGACAAGGGCGATAAGACCCACTAATCCACTTTTTAATGTATAGTTGTTAATTACAACTATAAGAATCCAAATTAAGAATATTGTCCAACCCGAATAGCACTCCATGGAAAATTTATATTCTAAGAGATATAAAAAAATTGAATATTATATTCAATTATAAATATTTCTCGTCCGAGTAGCAAACATCCATACAAATTCGAACAAAATGACTCAAACGAACTACAAAATCAGACAGGTAAACATATCTGAGGTTGAATCCGTATTGTCTTCTATCTCCGCTAAAGAAACCGCATCAAGCGTAAATTTACGTAAATTTGTCATTCCTGATGACAGATCAATAGAAATAATTGTTGAAGAAGCAGCGGAATTGGTACATTTCGGTATATACTTTACCGTGACTTTTAATGAGCTAATTTTTATGTTTGAAAACGATTTTAATATTGTGGACATGTACAAAATCATCGATTCGTATAAAATATCCGATTCCGATCTGACATGTGTACGCGATTATCTGATGTGTGATTTTGCAAGCAACCCGCCATACGCGGTCTATTTTACGCCCGACACCGATATTAAATTTAATATTGTCGATAAAACGGTCCGTTTTACGAGTATCTATGATAGTCATACTGTCCCATTGATGCCCATCAAAGAATATATGGACAAGCATGTAAAAGATTCTGGCGGCAGTAGTGGTATCCATGACAGATTTCACGAAAGTCAAGAGGAAGACCTCAAAAACGTTTTAAAGGCACTGTCCGATTATAAAATCACAGTATCCACTCAACTTATCCAGCATAATGATGAAGATACGGGTAAGTTAACTCAGAAGGCAAAACTGATGATCGACGGCAAATACAATCAAACAGAAATAACATTTTGGCCAAATCGCCGCATCGTACAACTCGGCGAACGCTGTTATTTACACTATGATAGCGTTGTTTATTTGCAAGGCAAACTCGATATTGTCGAATTATCCAAGATAATTAACACTTTTAGTGGTCGTATTGTACAAGCACCGATTCTCTTAGATGAAGATCACGAACTTTTGTCCTTTTGCGAATTCGAAAAGTACAATATCGCTGCCATTCTTAACACAGAAACTAAAAGTATCAGGATCGATCAAATGGACGATATCGGTAATTGGACATTTAGAGCCGGTGCTCTACCTGTTATTTACTCAGAAATATCAAGTTACATATATAGCAATATGCCAAAAAAAGAAGAATGTTACCGTTCCGATTACGCCCCTATTTATGTTGGCGATCAACGTATCGAATAACGACCAGTAAATTTATCAATAAAATGTGATTTTATTTTTTATCGAATATTACAAATGACTTCATTGCCGGCAAACATAGATTTATCCGCAGCTATTGATGAAACAAGCAGTCTCGACGAAACATTCAACGATTATACCGAAACCATAGAAAAAAAGAAATTAGGGCTTTACAAGCAATATGATAATATTTATGGGGAGATAACTATAAGCACTTACGCGAAAACTATCATACAACATCCCTGGTTTCAGAGGCTTAAAGATATTAAACAACTGGGACCACTGCATTTTAAATTTCCACATGCCGATCATACTCGATTTCAACATAGTATTGGAGTCGCATATTTGGCCAGATTAACAGGAACGGTCCTTTTGGGAAGTCACAAAGAAATAACGGACAGAGAAATATTATGTATGGAGATAGCCGGGTTATGTCACGATCTAGGACACGGACCTTATTCCCATAGTTTTGATCATTTACTGCGAGACATAAATTTCGATGGAATAACTGCCAAACATGAAATACGCAGTCAGATACTCGTTAGACATCTAATAGAAGACATCAAAGAACTAGACATCACGCAGGATGAGATAAAACTAATACAGTATTTTATTGATACGGAAAAATATAAAGTGTTATATCCAGACGGAAAACTTCCGGTGTATACCTCTGGACTGGAACAAGTAGTGTCGAATCCGGTGCATAAATTAGATGTAGATAAGATGGATTATCTTCTGCGGGACGCTCAAGCTTTAAGATTCGACATGACTATCGATAGCAACATAGATTTAAAATCTATGTTAAAAAGAACGAAGCTAGTGAAGGACGAAAAGGAAAATAAGACGTTTTGGATGTTTCATATTCGTGATCAAGGAATAGTTTATGATTTGATATGCAGGAGGTTCATTTTCTATAATAATTATTATTTGCATCACGAAGTAAATTCGATCAACTGTATGTTAACGGATGCTTTAAGTATCATAAATAGGGTAAAAAAATATTCCGATTGTGTTAAACTTAGCACGAAAAAAGAAATCGACCAGTACTGTAGTTTGACCGATAGTTATTTCTTGGAACTACTGATGAATTCGGACGACGATAGAGTGGCTGAAGCCAAAGGGCTTATTAATCGAATCGTGGCTGGCAAAGATCTATATAAACACATGGGCGATTTTGTTACGAACATAGATAATTTGGACGAAACTTCATACGCTGAATTGCCATGGGAGATATTTACGGATAAATCCACTCCGACAAACCTGCTGCCAAAAATTCGCTATCATCAGAATGGAAAACCAATAAACCCCGCAGATGTTAAAAACACCCGACGTCTGTATTACAAACCTACCGTATAATCCACTTTTGTTATTTAAAATTCTGAATATTTTTATTTGGCTGATTTATTTATTTTTTCTAGTATATACGTTTTATTAATCATGGATACTGTCGTACTTGGATTAAGCGTTGCTATAGCTGCAGTTGTTATTTTACTTCTTAGTTGTTGGGATACTAAAAAGGCGCCAAAGAAAAGCGGCAGCGCCAGTGTAGTTCAATCGGTAGAAGCAAAAGCGGAAACCCCCAAATCTACATGGGGTACTGGTTTACAAAATAGGCAATCTAATGATCGATATAAAGATTTGGCTAACCTGGCAGGTTACGACGATTATAATTCTGTTGCGCAATATATGTCAATAGAACCGGAAGTATACGAGTCACATTCGAGATATGCTGATGATATGGGCAGATCCACGTCGGGAGCGTCGATGTTGCCTGTTAGGGATGATCCTCAGGACGTTGTTCCTTGGGTAGGTCTGCGAAAACCCAGATATCACGAAGTTTATTCTGGCGCTGGTGCCAGACAAGAGCACTCGGAGATCCCGGATCAAATGAGAAGCAGCACTTCTTATTGCTTGGCTTAAAAAATAAAATATGTGTTTACTTGTGTTTACTTAAGTTACTTATGATCCTTTTAACAGCATATTTCGAAGGAGATATTATCTTTTTTGTCGATTTTTCCAGTAATATATGTCATTCAAAATATGCTTGAGCGTTTTCGTTAGTTTCCACAACCATACTATTTGCAGCATCAAAAATACAGGTATTAGAACATTGGCTTTGACCGACATAAATGGAAACAAATAGATCACTGCTATTATTCTCAGCAGAAACCAAGAAATACATGTGTACAACACAGCGATAAATTGATGTATTTTCGCCAGAAGATAACGCACTCCTTGAGGATTAAACCCGTCTATTATTTTGTAATGATGTATCAAAATGTCGCTTGCTTTTATAATTCTAAGCATTAACATAATTTTTGAGTAATCTACATAACTAGGGCAATGCATAATGCCATACAAGGTGAAGACGTGATGCAGAATCATCAAATGATCACCATGCAAAATCATCAAAATTAGATCGTACCAGTAATAAGAAATCAATCGATCGACGTTGTTACTTAATAAATAGATCCAACAGCTAGCGTTAGAAACAATATTCGACGAAATTTGGTGCGATTTGGGATATCTGTATGTCAGTATCGACAAAGCAAAATACATACCAAAATATACCAATATCTGCTCGCCATTGAATTGCCAACAAATTAACGCATGCGAATTTTCCATAGAAGTGAGCGATGAGGAAAAATCGTGGATTTCGACCGGCGGGTCGTCTAATCTGATATCTTTATACAAAAATCGGTATATGTCCTCCGAGGCGTAATCAACAGTATTATTGGACATTTTAATTTTGGTTATGTGTGTATTTTATCCCGGTAAATAAATTCATTTTTCGCTTGTATTTAAACTTTGAAAAAGGATATATATTATATTTTCAAACGGTAGTGCTAATTCAAACACAATGACTCATAAAAATGACAATAAAAAAAATAAATATCTTAGTGATTATTTACCTAAAATACAAAGAAAAGTGCTATATACCGAACCAATATTTCTTATAGAACCGAAAACTCAACAACCAACATATGTGGCGGACAAGACGGGGGGTTATTCAGAATTGACTCCCGTGATAATGGCCAGCGACATTAAGCACGATAAACGATTATTTTTAAATATAGCTGTATATGCATCGGAAGACTTTAAAAGTCGGAGCAAAATAAGCGAACTGTTTCGATATATTTATTTGGGTAACCATACGGCATTTCCCGCTATTAGAAAAGAAGATTCCATACTAAAAAATATAGAAGATACGTGTAAGAAGACAGTTTCCGCTTATACAAAAGAGTTCGAAAGCGTAGCATACTTAATAGAAAAAAATGCCAATCATACAAAAAATAATATTCTGATCATCGATTTCGATTGTTTTGATGAAAAAGATGCTTACATAGCGGCAGTTATTAAATTTTTATATCTTGCATATACGGGCAAATCATACGCTTCTAGTGCTAAATTGATGATAGAAAATATGAAGGAACAGGGCTATGCGATCAAGGCAAATTGCGTGCTTACTTTTCCTAGCGGAGTTGTTCCTATATATGGAATGTTGTTTTCCAGGACAGGTTAATTCGTACTTATTTGTAGATCTGTGTTCATCAGGTAGATTTGTAGCTGTCTGTGTTCATCAGGTAGGTTTGTGGCTGTTTGTGTTCATCAGGTAGGTTTGTGGCTGTTTGTGTTCATCAGGTAGGTTTGTGGCTGTTTGTGTGCGTTAGGTAGGTTTGTGGCTGTTTGTGCTTATTATGTTGGCGTGTCCGATCGTAAAATAACAGCTTCCATCAAATTGCCATAAAAGGGATGTGTGGCCAATACAGGAGCATACCCGTTTAATTTTTTGTTAAAATGATACAACTTAATATTGCCCCCTGCGTCCCTTGAAAAGTAAAATTTCTCGTCGACTTCCGGTATGGTTATTTCCGTTACGCTCACTTTTTTCTCGACAAAAGGGTGACAAGTGTCCGGCAATTCCATATCTTTCCTAAGCAGAGGATGAAAAAGAAGCTGATTATTCGGTGAACATAGTTTGCATTTCAGTTTACTTTGTACTTCTGTAGATAATTTAGAATAATGTAACGAGCAATCAACAGAAGCCTCGGCTAGTGCTAACATAAATGAATCGATTATTTGCATGTTGTTTATAGAGCTTGCGTAAAGATCCACATCCGTGGTTTTTTCTTTAATTTTGCTTTTTGGGTAATCGGTTGGATAATCGCTCAAATAAATGTATACCTGTACGTTCCTTTGCGCTTCCGGTAGATCTTCATGTGATAGATAGCGGATGGCTCGTGTTTTAACCTGATTTATACGAGCATAATTCCAGAAAGGTTCCATGATGTGCACGTGCCGGATTCTTTTCAGATCGATACCTTCCGCCACCGCCCCGCTCAATAATAGAAGATCGATACCGGAGTTTTTGATATTAAATTTGGATATCAATTCCATTCTCTGTTCTGGATCTATTTCACCTGTCAGCACTCCGAATGTATTTCTTTTTTTTGATTTTAAATCGTACGCTTCATATGCGGAATTACCGTTTTCTTTAACATCGAAACGTTCCCATCCGAGCGCTTCTAAAACTCTGGCGAATATAGCTATTCCCTCGCCGGACACAAATTGACTATAAACGATGCCTGGTCCGTCGACATGATTGCCTATATTTTCTATTATTTTATTCATTTTGGGAGAGAATTCTTTTACATTTTGCAGATCATCTATGGTAATTTTTTCTATGAACTTTTCCCGTGATTTGGCACCGCGAACAGGACCCAAAGCGTATTCAGGAATACAATAGTTGCTTATTTGTCTTGATTTCACTCGATAAGTGGAACTGCCTCCACTGGACGAAGAAAATCTCGAATCTTTCGCTCTGTAGCCTTTTTTATTTTCGTCTTGTTCTAATATACGCGCCGATATATATCTGGCAAATTGTGCTTGGCTCATTGGAACACGCTCAACTATCGTTTCTAATTCCTTGGGAAATCCCGGTTTCCCGTCTTTGGACGAAAAATAAAGTTCCGAATAATAACTACACAGTCCAAATATCCGGTTTGTGAATTTGTTTTTGTTCTTTATCGTTTTATTTTCTCTATCAACAAAGAAGTGATCAAATTCCTCAATATCCTCGGAAAATAACGACGTGGAATTCTTAGCGCTGGACGATTTTCCTTTGCGGAATTTTGATTTCTTGTTTTCCTGAGTGCTAACGGGTTCGTTGGACACATCTAATCGGCCCCTAATCATATTAAAACACGGTACTAGTTCGAATGGATCGTTGATAATAGGAGTACCTGACATGAAAATTATCCTGATGTTTTTAGTTTCCATAATCAAGTCGTATAAGGAGAGGGCGTTTTTAGCGCCGTTCGTTATAGCATTAAAAAGATTGTGGGCTTCGTCGACTATTAGAAGGGAATTTTCCAGTGCTGAATCCCGTACTACATCGGCCATAAAATCGCCGAGCCGATACTCAAGCTCGTTTTGTTCTGACGATTTATCTACATTACTCACTTGGCGAAACATATTGCTAGAATTCAAACTGATAAATGTATAATTTTCGTCTATGTATTCTTCTGATTTATTTGTGTATGCTGCTATTTCTTTGCGGAAATTTGCCTCTAGCGATTTAGCGGACAATACTATCACTTTTCTATTGCGATAAAATGTACGCATATAGTCTGCTATTGACACGGCTAATCTGGTTTTTCCTTGACCCATCCCGTGGCAGATGAGAAGCCCACGTGCTTGCGTGCGGGTGAAATATTCCTTTACTATAAATTGATGGTATTTTAATAATTTGGATTGTTCTTCCGTGTATTCCTGGGCTGTTAACTGACTCTTTACGGCTAACGGAAAGTTTGTATTGTTGAAGTATGGAAGATCCAGCATTGACTTTTTTTCGGTCGTCATTGCAGTATATTTCAATTTCTGTATTTATTTTCAAAAAAGAAAATGAGGTATTAAAAAGAAACAGTTTATTAAAGGGATCAGGTTTATTAATCAGCGGGCTGGACATTTGGGTTTGCGAAAATTAACTGGAGTCAAATGCCATCTTAGGTATGGAACACTAATAGGAACCAGTTCGTCATTAACAATCTCATCGTGTGTCCAACTTCCGTCTTCATGTCTAGTGTGAACGAAAATAGATTTTTTGGTCATTTTATATTTGTTGTCATGACCTCTGAGTTTGAACCAACCGATCGGCTCTACAACACCACCAGAGATATCGTAATCCCACAAGTACAAATCTTTCTTTTCTGGCAAAATCGGATTTCCTGGAAAGAAGAACCAAGAGGCGGATGTCAAAGTTTTGACGTTATGCTCCGAACTGAATGCATGTGTTTTCATAGGATTCGATGGTTTTAATGGTGGTCTTGAGTAATAAATGGTCGAACGGGCAGGCGACTTAACGACCTGTTTGGGAGTTTGTGCGGGTGGCGACTTAACGACCTGTTTGGGTGTGGCCATTCGGAATGATATATTAACGGGGGTTGATGGTGCGACTGGCGGGGGTGTTGCTGATTTTTTCTCGGCCGCCGTTTTCTTGAACAAGGCGATTGCTTCGATCAAGGCTTGTCCCTTTTTCTTTCCATGAGCAACCATAAAGCTATAAGGAGCACGGGGAAATGATTCCCAGGCTTCTGCGGTCACGCGATCTTCCTCCTCCTTTTTACGCCGTGCTGCGAGTTCTTCGTCTGTTTCGAATGCAAAATCGGCCCAATCCAAAACCGGTTTCTCGCTAGGCTTAGCTACGATTGCAGGTTCAGGTTCGGGCTTAGCTACGATTGCAGGTTCAGGTTCGGGCTTAGCTACGATTGCAGGTTCAGGTTCTGGCTTAGCGATCGGGTCAGTGGTATGCTTAGCGATCGACACAGGCTCAGCAACGGCCATGTTTGCATTATTGATGATCGTAGGTGTCACATCATCCAACACAAATTTACGTCTCTTTTTTGGAGCAACATTTTCCGATTTGATATATCCAAGAGCGGTGAATTTATCGAATACGATGACGGAAAGTACATCTTGAACAGCTGTCATCGCACCCATATTAATGGCTGTAAACAATAATTCTACCGGATCTGCACATTTTAAATCATCGATGATCAGTGGTTTAAGAATCGACAGATCAGTGCCGATTTTCTTAGAATGTATCTGATAAGCGCCATCAGCGATAGCTCTAACAGCATTAGTCGCCTTCGATAAAAGGTCTACTGGCTGAACGGGCTGGGCAGCTGTTTGGGTGCGGGAATCAATGGTTTGGGACATTTTGTTTTCGGATAACGCCAATGGCAAAAATGGGAAATCAGGACGGATCGTAGTTATATCGATAACAAATTTTCAATTTTTTTTCTCACAAAAAAAGATCACTTAAATGGGTACTTAACTAATCACCTAGATAAACACTTAGATAAACACTTAGATAAACACCCTACCAACTTGAATACTTAAAATAAATTAAATGTCCAAATTGCGAATTTCGGATCGCATATCGGCAATGTCTTCTTTTATTATTTGCCTTATGATACTATCGTCTGGTCTTACAACGGCTCTATTAGCATGGTCTCGCCGCATTTTTAACTGCGAAACCAAATCCCTAGTGCGGTGTATCAGTAGATGGGCAGCTAGCATATCGTTATGCAATATACGTAAATCATTCATGGTTTTCCGGAATTTTTCGTCAGCCATCAAAGCCACAACCTTTTCTTTAGCAACGCTGCTAATTGTGTCCTCGTCTATATCTACACCGAAATCTTCAAGTTTATAATCGCGAGATTCGACCGTAGGCATAAGCAAAGCAGACAAACCTTCTATTTTACCACGCATTAGTTCTATTAAGTCCTTTATAGATAGGTTATATTTGCTATATGCTTCCATATACCGTGAATGGTTCTCCCTGAGTTTTTTGCGCAATATTGTCATCGTATTGCGGTAATTCAATTCTCTCTGATCTAATATGGATTTTCTAGACCCATAATAACTGGCCTGCATCATGGTTAATTTTTCTTGACAGCGCGATTTTATTTCCGCCTTTAACGCTTCCTTAAGCTCAGAACCTTCTAAGCCGGATGTGTCGTAATTTTGATTGACTAGTGTCGATACTTTATTTAGTTCCTCGTCGATGAATTGTCTTCCATAATCTCCGACAAGTTTGGTCGCTTTTTTCTCGGTATACTCTGTAAACCACGTCTCAAAATCGTCATAATCAACGTTCGCACCTAAAAGATCGCCCATCAACGTGTCTTTTGACTTTATAATTTTAGTCAGCGACTTATTCGCCGTTTTATAAATTTTCTGGTGTGTTTTGCCAAAAGTATTATAATTGGTATAGTATTTCTGGCAATAAGATTCGATGAATTTACATGCATTTTTGTAAATACGGTCCTCCGCTATTTTTAACTCTTCATCAGTGGTATCCGCTGGTTCCACTTTAAACATATCATGATAAGTGATCAATCTGGCTAATTGGCCATTAATGCTGCTTTGCATATAATAATCCAAATCAATTTCCATGTCTTTATGTTTTTCTACTTCTTCGGCCAATTCCAATCGATCACCTATAGAGAGTTCTACTTTACGGCCTCGCAAATCATAAGTGTATGGATATTTTTTTACAGTTACATAACCGAATCTTTCATTTGGCTTAATTATAATATTACGTTCTTTCATATTTTTTACGAAAGTCTGAATTTTCACATTGTTTTTGCTCGGCCTGTATACGCCCGATTGCACGAAATCTTGCGGTTTCCATGTTCTCTTGTAAATTTCGTCTATTTTCATCAAAACCAGCTCGGTAAGATCATAAACGTTATTCGGATCGCACACGGTCCACATGATTTCTGTAAATATTTTACGTAGCAAATCCGAAACTCCACGTTTTTTTACTTCCAACCCTCTGACAAACAAATCTTTAGGTTTAAAATTCGGTATGTTTTCGTGCGCTATGCCGAAGTATTTTTTCTTAGCTGTAAAAGCAACGGGTGCTAACACTTCTTCGTACGCCATCGACAGAAACTGCGTCCCGTTGTCTTCTATAAACGCTTTGTTTACCCCGTCCTTTATTGGATTAATTTCACGAAATGTAGTCTCTACTAGTTTGGTCCAGTAATTTAACTTTGTCTCTTTGCCGGAATAATATTCTATATCGGCAGCGGCGAAATGTTTTTCCGGAGTAGATAAATACAAAGAATCCGTGTTATGAACGACAAGATCGCCGACCCCCGCGGAAAAATGGTGCGATTCGGTTTCTAAATCGTACACAACACGTTCTCCTGGCGGTAATTCTACACACGAAACAACTATATTTTGGGCACCTAGATCATACGTGGATATCGTCAATCTGTATAATTGATCGTATTCTTTCGACATATCATAAATATCATCTATGGTATATCCTAAATTTCGGCACATACACGATAATGTTTGTACCGTCAATTGCGAAGTTGCAAATACAGTACAGTCGGTACGTGGGCTTTTGCAATCCGAATTACACCAGGTTGCTTCCAGCATTCCGCGCATGAAAGTTTCCTGTATTTCGTGGTCCGAATTAACCACGCAGTCTGGTACGATCTTGATTCCAGTGTTGTAATACATGATCGATTCCCATTTTTCATCTAATTCATCGATCGGTTTGAGCCCTACTCCGTAATATTTACATTTGAGTATATATTTACAATTATCGGAGTTACTGGTTAGTTGGTTATCGGTTAGTTCGTTATCCGAGTTACAGTTAGCAAATCCGAAAGCGTCGTACTTATGCCATGCGGGATCATCAGGAAATATCCTGTTATCCTCCCACTCAATTTCCGGAAATTCTACTTCCAATAATCTTTTAGTCTTAGCTAAAAGGTTGTCTTTACGATTGAACACAATGGTCCATCTGCTGACATTATCCTGTTTTTCTTCAAATAATCCGTTTGCGAAAAATACACCGTAAATCCACGCAAGCCCCTTGCTTATCAGTTTCGAAGACCCGAAATGGACAGGTAATTCTTTTGTTAAGAGTTCTTTTCCTAAACAATCACCGGGTTTTAGTGGCGTGCCGTCACTAAGTAATAACGAGTGGTCTTCTGTGACATCTATAATGCTCGATCCAGTGGTAACCCGAAACATTTTTTTATCTGTTATGTGTCTTATTACATGTTTTACCGGTGTCCAACCAGAATCGGACCATATCTCTAGTCCAGGTAACGTAGCTATTTGTTTGCCACCATTATAATCAACAAAATCGGCATCCCGAGCTATGTTGCTTATTTCGCATAATCTTTCGGTGTTTCTACGTCTGATTAATACAGGAGTATATTCCGCAACGGAATCTCCGTAATAAACATTGCATTCTTTTTCTTTCACAAAAGCGTACGCAAATTTAATATTTTTTTGTCCATATGTGGTGACTCCACCGGCCACTTCCATAACGAAGAAGGGAGACCGCTTATTGCCAGCCTCTCCGTAAAAAGTATTCATGAACACCTTCAGTGCATTCTGTTTTGAATTAAGATAATTTTTGTTGAAAACTACCTCTTCATACTCTTTCGCGAATAATTCTTGATCGTTCATAGACATAGCTTCTATTTCTTCCTTACGGTGATCAAATTTTTTCATTTGTTTCTTCAGAAGTGCTCGCTTCTTAAATAAATCATCAAGAATATAAGGATAAACACCAAACTGGAATCCCGGTTCGTTCAAATTGTATTTATTGTTATGCCAAACGAAATATGCGAGTTTTCTTTTGCCGTGAAAATCAAAATCGACTTTCGTTACTTTTTGACCCTTGTCCGATATTTCTTTGGCTTTCTTTTTATCTAAAATACAATATTCTGGGGAGAAATTGTAAGCTCTGATAAGACTCGGATACAGGGACGAAAAATCCAAACCCGTAATGGGTCGACCGATAGGCTCTAGCCAAAATTCCTTGAATTTTTTAGGCAATTTGGTCTTTTGTTCTTTCTCGATTTTGTCCAGAAGCTCGGGTGTACCAATCGCTCCGTAATCCTCGACAATCTTATGATACACTGATAGTTCTTCTGGCGTTGTTCCTATCCATTCGGCACATGCGGGGTTGCTTTGTTCTCGTGTTAATTCTGCCTTTTTAATACGTTCCTCCATGGACAGTTTGGATATTTTGAGACCTTTGCGCGGTGGCAATACAAACCCACCCGGATATTTGCCGTCTTCCGCCGAATCATTAGCAATATTACTAAATCTCATATTGAATCCGGGGCCTTGTCCGACCGCAATTGTAAGATTGCGCACTTTCATTCCGTTAGCTCTGTAGAAAGCATCGTACAGCGAGCAAAATGCCAAATTCGACACTTCTCGATGATCCATTGTGACGGATCGTATTTTCATAAGATCGTGACATCTCTGTGCATCAATAACACAGTAATGATTTATGTCGGCCAGTCTCTTTTTTAAAGATTGGTATAAATTTACTTCCGCGTTACTCCAACGCGCCGTAGATAGATCGACCGAGTTGCCACTCAGCACATCTTTACATTCCTCGCCGTGTAGCTCGATGAACGTTCGATATTCTCGATATATACGAAACATTTCTTCGTATGGCATGTCGGCCTTACCGCCTAGTTTATTCTTTTCCAGGAACCATTTCAGTGTTGATTGTTCGGCAGTGGGATATAATTTACGGAAAATTGTGCGTACATCTACCGGAATATAACCGGGCATCATTAATGCATACCCGTCCACATAAGTATCCGCTTCGACCTTCACATGTTCTTTTTTGAAATTGTACTTAAAAATAGAAGCGTCGGTGTGCTGACTAAAATGCACGACACTCGTCATTTTATTTGCCATGTACGTCAACAGACCGTTGTACCTGGCCGCTCTTTTGATAACCCAATTCCAATCATAATCTGAATCGTTAAATCCAAAGATAAATTCGGGGCGCATCAGTTCGAAAATTTCCGCAAATCCGCGGATGATGTTTTTTTCATTACCGCACACTATCGTAAGATAACCTTCTTTATTTTCGGCTGGATAATCGCAAAGGCACACTTTGAAGAACGGATCCCGATCGTTGACCCACTGAAATGTCATGCTTAGACAAAATATGTTGTCTTTGCTATTTTCCGGAACAGGAATATCACCGTCAGTCGACCATGTTTCTATATCCCAGCAACACGACAAAGTTTTATCTTTCATCAAATCTGCGGTCAATTCTCCAGTATATGGTTTATAATCCTTGATGTCCAACTTATATGTTACACCTTTCAATTTGTCGATAGTGACACGTTGATAATTTTCCAACAATACCCAAGAACTAAAGGTAGTTAAATAGTTCCGGCATACCACTCGGTAATAGCTTGCCATATCGTCCGAAACGGTAGTGTAGCCTTTACTACGCACTAGTTTGATTGCTTCAGTCCTATCTTTCGTTTTTGTATAGTACAATCTGAGAAATTTCGACTTGGCCTCGTGATAATATTTGAATTGTTTAGCAGCAATTTTGGATTTGGATGTCGGAGCGGTGCCATTGCCAGCATTGAGTATATCGGTGATCGCTTTTATCTGTGCATTTATCTCTTCTTCATTTTCGGGTAATAACACTTCAAAGTACGGATTTATACCTTCGATCACGATATTTACCCTCCTGCCATCTTTCAAAACACCCATTAAAATGATTTTGTACGATCCTTTAATGTATTTTTCAGTTTGTTTGTCATCTTCCATCAAATATGTGGGTAAAAATAAAAGCGGTTCACCGGCCGCGATAGTCGCATCTACCGCCTTTTTATCTTCAGGATTCACAAATGTATTTCTGTTCGGCATTCTGGCTTTAATAGCGCTGTATGGGATTACCTCATTTTGCAAAATTTCTGCTGTTTTTGACATAATTCGGTTGATATATTGCTATATAACATTTCAAATTTTACGTCTAAATATTAAAAAAAATGGAAAAAAAATAACCTATTATTATGCGCCCTTTTGTAGATTTCCCTTTATTTGTGCTCTTTTTGCCCATTTATTTGTGTTCTCTCATTTGTTCTCTTTATACTGACCTTTTCGTGTGTTATTTGTGTTATTTACATAAATTGCATTCCCGATGAGTTCCCAGGATACTGATGACACCCAATTGCAACAGGCTCTTGCTGCTTCCCTTGTTACACATGAGGAAGAAGAAAAAGACTGGAAGCAATTAAAGGAAGCAATCGAGGCTTCCAAACGCACCGCCCTTGTTTCTGGCAAAGCGAAAGCTAAGACAGATGCAAAGACGGATGCTAAACTCGATTACAAGTCACAAATTGAACTCGTTAACAAGAACTCTGCATTTCATGCAAATCTGGTTAATGGGGGCGTTGAAGTGACAACCGACTTTCCTGGAGCGTACCAGGTAGGGTACATGTACCATACCTATCATATCGAAAACATCGAAGTAAAGGACCCTCACTCATATATCAAGTATGGAGACGGCAGTTATGTTGTTGACAATACTTATATTTGGGATGAAGGTAGAAATGCATTGGACGATCTGAAAAATGGACGTTTTGAATACGGGAATAGCAATAAATGTTTCATCATTGCTATTTTCAATCAGAATATCCATTTTTGGTACGAACAAGGCATTAAGTCTCCCTTGCAACTCCTCCGGAGAGTTCAAGCCAACTCTGATTTGTGTCCGCCTCGTAATGTTATGTACGACAGTCCGCATGTCTTTGGATTTGCGGCTGAGTACAAGATTGATATTGCGGTGTATCCTACAGATCCTTCGATTATGTATGGTGTTGATGATGTTTACCATTGCTGTGCTTTGAGTCCAAATGATCCTGCGATTAAAGCGGTTCTTAATGTTTGGTACAATGGTAGTCATTACTTCACTGGTACAGAACTCGTCAATCTTTCGTTGCAGTCTCCTGTCTAGGTTTGGTTTGTTTGGTTTGTGTGGGTTTGTGCTGTCTAGGTTTGGTTTGTTTGTGTGGTTCTGGTTGGTTCGATTTTGGTCTGGTTTAGTGTTGTTGGTTTTGGTTGTCTAGTTTGGTAAATAATAAAGTTTTCATATGTAAAAGTATAAAAATAGCGTTGTTTCTAAGTTAAATATCTAAGTCAAAAATTCTAGGTTGGTTCTGGTTTATTGGTAAATAAAGGTTTTGTATGTCACAATATAAAAAATTTCATTCGCCTGGTCGGGTTTTATGATTTGATCTATGTTTGCACATAGATTGGTCTTTCCCTTTTAAAATCTCAAGCGTTGTGCGCGTGGATTATATTTGTTAAATTGGTAAAACGATGAACAAATTATAATTTACGAGCATACCGCTTGTTATTTTTTGTTATATTTATAAACAACGAACAATATTATATTATGCAATGATGGCTGATACAAACGAAATAATAGCCAATCTATATGAAAAACGAAATTTACTTATGAAAAATCATGATGCTTTGCTGATCCGTATTGTTGGCGTTACTGATCCAATACTCAAAAGTTCTCTGGAAGACGAATATGTGGAATTGTGTGAAAAAATAGAAAAATTAAATGCTGCATGTAAGGATGCTTCTTACCGTAGTCTATTAACTCAATGCGAAGAATACCTTAATGAGCTTACCGATTTTTATGCATGCCAGTTTGTAGAGTGTGATCTTACCGCGGCTTTCCGTTTACAAGGACTAGATTTACCAGAGCTGGTTAGTAAATTTAGAATGCGTACAATAAAATCGCTAGAACAAAAAAGGGAGTTGTGTATTTTGATGAATGAACTTAGAAGACCACTTTATTTGGTAGACTACGAAGGTCGCGCATATGATACGATTGGAAAGTTTACGGAAGGTGTCCCGGTCGTTATCCGGTGTGTTGGTTTTGCGAAAGTGGCGCAACCTACCACATATATTCCTGTCAAACATGTATTGGACTGACTTTTGCAGTTTACTTAATATTTTAGCAATTTAGTTACTTAGTTACTTAATATTTTAGCAATTTAGTATTTTAGTTACTTAGTATTTTAGTTACTTAGTCATTCAAATAATAAATTATAGCGCTAATGTGTTATAGGTCGGAGTAAATAATAAATCCTCATCGATGTAGTGTTCGACGCCCATTTTTTGCCTATTCTCCCGAAACATTTGTGAACGCTGCTGTGCATTACGAATTTGATATGGTCCTAATGAAATTGCATCTACTCCGGGATACCCTCTTATTTGCGATACAGTGCTGAATCCTTCGAGCTGAGTTGCTTGCGACGCAAATAAAGAAAGTTTTGGAATTGCGTAAGGATCGTACCTGCTTGATATATCAGACAGTATTGGTTGCGATTTATCAAAATCATAAGAATCAGGATCCTGGTAGATTTCTGCGTCGAGTTTCCGCAAAATGGACTCTAGCGACTCTAAATCTAAAAGCCCATTATCACAAACATCCCTTTGTAATAGATGGATAGTTATGTCGATATTTTTTAACAAATATTCAAATAATTGTTCGTCCGAAACGTGATCAATATGTGAAAGTATAGTGTCGTGGGCCGCCGATTGCCAAGCGACATCCGGCGTAATGCGATCGTTCATAGCATTTTCTATTACCGACGCCTTTATATCGCCTTTACATACATCGGCGTCGCGAGGGTTATTTTTGATAAATTGTCGAATATGATCTACTATCGACTGGATTTCTAAAGAATGATTTGAAGTATAATTATGCCCTTCGTGTTTGGATAGTTCAGCGCGCACCCTCGCCAGTTCATCTGCGATTGATTCAGCATTCATTTTGATTAGTCCTTTGGATGTTTTTACTGCTATTTTTTCGCCTTGTTTATACGGGGCGGTAGATTTCGATACCGCTCCCGATATCAAAAATATGATCAGAATTATAAAAATAGCTGAACCTACATAAATATGCGTCGTTTCTTTCTGAGTTAGCGACATTTAATAAATGATTTAGCTATAATATATAAAGCACGTATATATAAATGCGCTAATAATGCGAATTATTAATAATTATACCCACACAGACGGCTTTAACTACTTAGAAATGTTGTATTGTGCATTAGGGATAGTTGTATGCGTATTGTTAGTATGGTATGTATGGGGAGCTCACGTCTATCGGTATAGTTCCGACAGAATAGAAAATATACTCATAAAAAAATACGATGAGCCTCTGGGCGAAGATCAAATAGTACTAGCGGAAAACGGGCGGGTATCGCCTGACAAAAAAATGATCACTGCGCTGATTACGGTACGTAACCGACAATTAACGCAATCAGTACAAAAATGGTATAGAAAACCGGTGCTCGAAAATTGTTCTCCCTTAGATAAGTCGTGTGTTTCCCTGTAAAAATATTTGGAATTTAATAATATATAATATATAATAATAGTACAATGCTGTCGAAGTATGATCTGTTATGCAGGCCTGAGCTAGTGCAACCATTGGGAACCCGAAAGGGAGTTTTGAACAAACCCACTAATATCATCATTGATCTTAAAGAATTATTCTTGTCGTCGATCAACAGCAATAATTTAAATGCGTCTTTATATGCGATATATAAGCAGAACGGAGGAAAAGCCAATTCAGGCACGTTCGCTAAGCTAATACAACTATTGCAGAAAAAATTTGTAAAAGACAACGTACTGGAAGATTATAATACAGCAGAAAGTCAAGCGACCGGTATAAATAATTATGTAGACGCACTGAGAGCAATTAATCTGGATTTTCACAAATTGGTATACCGATATTTCAAATGGAACATTTACAACCCGTTTCATGACGATATAGAAGTCGGGCCCAGCGAAAACAGAACAATTAAAAAGTCGGCAGAAATAATGCCAGAAGATTTCGGAACGCTGGATCTATGGCGAGAACAGTTTACAATGGTGCTTAATCGCAACTTCAGAGATTGTAATCGCATACCAGCATACCGAACAGGAATACACTCGAGACACATCGACCGAGCTAACGAAGGATTGAGAGAAAATAATCCCGATAGATCGAGTTTGGAAACCCCGGTATATGGATACGATATGACCAGAATAAACGATTCATTGTGCAATTATAAACAAGACGAATGGTACGGCAATTAAGCAAAACGATTTTAAACAATGTTCAATTATATAAAATAATAATATACTATTTATTACTGGCATGTCTTACAAAAAATTGTATGTAACAAGGTCGGGCATAGAAGGCAAAGGCCTTTACGCAGGCGAGCCGATCAAAAAAGGAGAAATAGTAATGGTATGGATGGCAGAAGCATTCCTTACTAAAGAAAACATCTATAACGCGGAACAGAACGCCGGCAACAAGCAAATGATCGCAACAAGCGCTCGGTATGTCGGTGATCTGTTTTTATACACTAATTTTGGCCCGACTTGCGATCGATACGAAAATTACATAAATCACTCATTTAACCCCAATATACTGTATCATTGTGGTGTGTGTTTCGCGCTTACCGATATACAAATAGATGAAGAATTAACTACTGATTATACTTATTTACTTTCCGAAAATGAACAGGATGTTTTTGTAGATTTGGCCAGTCAGAGGGAAGTACGGGGTATTTCGTGGCATAAATGTTTGGCGAAAACGACAGCGCAGTTGTCTACTTTGTTGTCTGATATTACGGCACCGGCCGATTGTGCGGAAAATGTACTGAATATTTATATAGGGGCGAATTCTTCTCAGTAGTCGACGTATTGGCGGTCAATCTTTGGCATGGATAATTTTTTAGCGGTCAATCTTTGGCATGGATAATTTTTTAGCGGTCAATCTTTGGCATGGATAATTTTTTAGCGGTCAATCTTTGGCATGGATAATTTTTTGTATAGTGGGATCGCGGAACTTAGATCGCAATGCTTTGTATATTAGTTCTCCCTTACCTTCGTACAAGGCTTCAAGTTCGTTTTGCGATAAAAATATAAAATCATCAACGTTCATCAACGTTTCGGTGATGGGAACTCTTAAAGTTTTTAAAAAATATTCCAAATGGCACTGCTGCCATAGCAACGGAGGATGCTCATCTATGAATATTTTATTATCGAAATCGTCAGAAATCATAGATCTGGAATTGAGTATTGGTATATCTTGGGGTGTAATCTCAGTTTTTTGGTCCGTTAGATTATCCTCCGGACTGGCCGCTGAATTAGTTACTGAATTAGTTACTGAACTTTCTAATGAACTGTCTATCGAGCCATTTACAGAACTGTCTATCGAACTGTTTAATGAATTGTAATATATTCCAGACCCGGTCAGACCAGTCGAACGCCCCGACATTTTTTGATTTATAGCATCCTCTCTTTCCATACGGTCATGCACAATTAAATAAATTCTCTCGCCTGTGGAAATTCCATATATTTTTTTCAGATTGCTCAATTTGGCACAACAAAATACGGATCCAGAATGTATATGATCTGTACACAAATTTATTCCTTTATTCGCCAGATATTCTCCCATTTTTTCCTTAGTCCACTGTTTGATAGAGGTAGACTTGAAATAGTTCATCGTTAGGCAACTATATAAATATTGCTATACTTGTCTAAGTACTAAAGTACAAAAAAAGAGCACTATTTTAATAAATAACACGTACGGAATTTTCCGATACAAAACAGCCCGAGGAATGGATAAATTCCTTTTCTAAAGAACTTTCTTTGTTATCGGTGTCTCAAACATTTTTATCCACGCCTCAGGACTGCACAAAGAAAGGGCGAACTAGGTAAGTGCTTTTGTTCCTCTATATCGCCATTAAATGATGATTTAACATTTAATATGAATTATTTTCAAAAAGATTCCTCTATATCTTTTATCAAGTCGAGCATACGTTTAAGTAAACGGTTTGTTTCTTTCTTATTGCTATTTTCGAGCACCAAACGGATAGCCGATCGTAATGAGGTGGCTTTAAGTTTTACACATGTGCATACATCACTATTGTTTTTTGTTGTTTCTGCTTTTGCTCTGTCCAGACGGGTGCTTACGGATCTTCGCGAAGATTTTGTAATATTTTTTTTATTATCAGTATTTAAATTAGCACCGTAGCCGTTAAATTCCGGCAGCACTGTTTTCGCAGTGAAGTAGCGTTCCGCCATTTGTGGTGAATTATATTTCTCAAATATAATTCAATTTTGAGAAAGATAGCCCTATTGTATAAGTTCTTCCCCCATGTAATGATAAAATACTATATAAGTGTTGGTTGTGGGGCCAGCTTGGCCATCGGAAACAGAATTATCACTGATCTCCTTCCATCCGGAACTTCTTTTGCAAATAGCAATGTAATGCCCAGAAGACATACTGCCATAATGCTCCGTTTGTGCTACTAATTTGTATACCAGTTGTTTGGACGCTCCTTTCGATATGAATTTCAATGTTGCCGGAAAAGGAGTATTCATTTTGTTAGTGTATTTTTTAAATGTAACGGCAAGTATTTCTGGGATCATGCATAAAGTTGTCGTTTTATATTTTTCGCTCCTTTGATTACACTTTTCACATATGTGATTTCCGTCTATGTATCCATTTTGCCGCACTAAAAATTCGTTGAGCGGCATACTTGTATTGCCATATTCGTCTATTTCCTTAAATTTGTCTAATTGTTCGGTTTTTAAGTCCGGTTGTACCTCAAATACCAGGCCGGTCTCTTTTCGGTCTATTACACACTCCTTACAGAGGTCACAGAAAGCTTGTATTCTATATCTATGTTCGAACAAACGGCGAATTTCTGGAATTGATTCCACTGCGTCCAGAAACATCATCAAACCTTCATGGGCGTCCTGTTGTCCGGAATCCATTCTTATCTTATTATTCTGGCTTCTAGAGATCGCTATTATATAATTCCAAACGGGGAAGCATTTTTGACTTATGTCCTCATTTTTTAGAGCGGAATCCCATAAGTCTATAAAATTTTGAGCTAGTTTATTAATCTTCACGTGTTTTTTCTCTCTAATGGCATCCAAGGTTTTATAAATGCTGGGGCAGCTCAAAAGACATTGTAATATACTGTTGAAATAACACGTTGATCCGATATTGATGAACCCTTGTCCGTCGGGAACGTATTTTTCGTCATATTCTATTATGTCCATTATTTGGGTGGGTTTTAGAATGATTATAAATAAAACACAATTCAATTTTCAAAAGAAATTATAATATCAAGCTTCAGTTCGATCAAGGATTACTTAAAAGTAAAACTGGATTAAACCTGCCAAAAAGTAAATCAAGAGATAAAACCAGTAGCTTCCAAAAGTACGATAGAAATTCCTGTCAGTCTAGTCCCCTCTTTCGTCATAAAATCGTACGGGCCTATTTGTAGTTTGACTACTACGTCTCTGTCATAAAGATCTTCCAAGATACACGGACGGCCGTTATGCATTTTGCATTTAACAAATGTTTTTATTTTGAAATTAAATCCCTCGTTATCAAAATTCGATTTGAAATTAGTTGTAGACTTAATTTTTTGTAAATTTGTTAGGTACTTATACAAGTAATCTTCGGTTGCATGTCCCGTATGATAATATTCGAAAAAATTAGCGTACTTTCCGGATCTTAGCCGGCATTTTGCATTTATCTTTTTTTGTTTTACAAAATGTTGAGTCATGTTTTTATGGATACTTACCTAACAAAAAATATAAACAGTGATGATTTATATATTTATATCGATCTGTGTAGTAGGTATATTTAAGTTTGGTCTGTTGTGATAGGTATATTTAAGTTTGGCGGTCTGTTGTAGTAGGTATATTTAATTCTGGTGTTCTGTGTAGTAGGTATATTTAATTTTGGACATCTGTTGTAGTAGGTATATTTAATTTTGGCCATCTTAGGTGGGAATTTTACAATACTTCGTAATTTTCGCCTGTAAAGTCTTTATCATCGAAATTTTCATTTCCGTTGAATTCGGTGATTTTGGAATCCGCGATTTTGAGACCGCGAACAACTGGGGTATTGATCCAACTGAGATGATTAGTAAGAACTACCCGCATTATACGTTGTAGTTGAACGAACCACACTAGGTTTCTGACCAGCTTGGTATCGAAGCGCATGCGTCCAAGCTCAGCGCAATAAATTACGTCACCTGTTGCCATGCGATCTTGACCCTGTCTTACGCTCTGTGTAGCGTTAGTTACCGCCCAACGTTTGCCATCCCAGATCTTTAAGCCGCTTGTAGACACTGGGTCGCCGGGGATAGTCAAATAATCCTGCACCCGCCCCCAATCACACGCCCCTAACTCAACTGCAGATTTGATCAGTTGATAACCACCAATAGCGGGGTATGCACCCCGCAGTGCTTCATTCATTACAGCATTCAGGGGAGTAGTAGTATTGCCGTTATTTGCCTGTGCTGTTACGTTCATCAAATAATGCATAATGGAAGCGATAATACGTTCTTCAGGCCCCCAACCGTTCGCAACGTTCGCGTGATCCAAGATCTCCTCGACCGCAGACACAATATCCTTCGGACGGTCCCGGACTATAGCGGCGGCTATGATAAATTTGTACAATTTTCTCACATTGGTTGATAAACCCGGCAATAAATCTACATAGAACGAAGCGGTGTGATACCGCTTTTCTTTGAGATCGTCAGTGAACCCGACCTTTAGCTCCGCATATCCTGCATCCCATTCGGTGGCGTTCCCTGCACCAATACCGAAATCATTTTCAGCTTGAGTTTTTCCGTCGGTAGCATTTTCCAATGCATCTATCAACCCGGGCAAAGTCGTCGCATTTATAGGCCCAGCAACAGTACCAGCACCAACAGCAGCATGATTACCCCCCGGATCGTTATTTATCAGATCCACAGCCGCAGTGCGGATCACATTAGTGTTAGCAGAATTAAAACCAGCATTAGTTTGACACGCGTAGTAAATAGCTAATCGAATAGAGTTCTGCACTGTATTGGCGACAGCCCCAACCTGCCCGATCGTCGTGTTCGGCGTGTTCGTTAAGGTAGTGGTAAACGCTGCGGCGTTTTGATTGTTTACAGCCGCATCGACAAGTGACCGAGTAATTAACAAGTTCGTGACCCCGTTGCACGCCGTTACTAATGACCCGTAAGTATCCACCGCCGGCAATACTTTTTGATCGAAGCAGTGTTTCTGAGATGCAGTCAAACTACGCCCATCGTCAAGATTCCGAGCTGCCAAGAGATCTATCTTCATGTTTGCCACATTCTTGAAGGCAATATTAGTAAACACCGCGGATCCGTGAAAATGTAGAACGCTCGATGCCATAGTATTAATCTTACCCCGGGCCATATTCATGACAGCCTTTAGAGTTCCCTGTTGTACATCACCCACAAAAGGACTACGGTTATTATAATAATTGAGAAGATTATTGATAAAACGCTGTATACTTTGATATTTATCGAACTGGTCGGCGGTATCATGTAAATTTCTGGTATGATCGAGTGTCGGATTAGCATATTTAGTAACAGCACGAACAGCTTCGTATGCGGCGGGACCGGCTTCGAGAGAACTTAATTCGGCGGGATAATAATTTGAATTGATGTCCGTGCCTGGATTGTGGAACATTTCCTGACCGGCGACGAGTTGCGCAGAAGACGTGAGCAGGACCTTATGCCACAATTGGTCAGATAAATAGCGTGGGCGACCAAGCTTCATGTTGTCATTGCCATTGAAAAGACTCGCGAGAAGTGCGAAGTATTCTTTACCTCGGGCGCCGGCGGGTGATATGTCTGCGTAAGGATGCACTAGCAGTTTGACAAGCAGTTCACGGGTGGAATTGGTGTCGTCTGTGGCTGCCATAATAAGGTTAACCGGGCTCAGAGAGCCGGTGGGTAGTACATTTGCAACTCCATTAGAAATGTAACTAGGCAGGATGAAATCGTGCACCATGCGATCGAACGTGTAGGAATAGTTTAACAGATTAACGAATGGCACTTCTCGCATGAAGGCATGAACGTTGAGTGGAACTATGCCGGCGTCTAGAATGTTCAACACGCGCAATTTTTTGCGATCGAGATCCTCGGTGCGACCAATCGGTCGGCCAACCACGCGGGAAATGCGATCTTTGCTCGCAGTTAAATGGGTGTTTTCGCTTAGTTCGACCACTCCGTTGATTCCAGTAGGATCAGTGATTGGCAAAATAGAAAGACCGCCTTCTTCTTTATATCGAGCGATATGATTCACTAGTAATGGTGCTACGTCAAGAATCCATCGCGCCGCGTCGGCATGACTCAGTGCGTTATCGATGTTGGTCGTAATTTCCTCGAGAGCACTCAGATACTGGCGAATCGCATTTTTCAACGCTTCTTTTGCGTCAACAATGCTTCCCGAATTTGATTCGAGAGCATTGAAAAACGCCAATCCGGCGATCAGCACCATAGATCCGGAGGCCGCAATACCACTATTGGCAGCACTAAAGGCAGCTTTCACCTCGGCTTTCGCATTAGTAGCACTATCAGCACCAGCCAGTACACCAGCACCCGCGATGACAGTAGATGGGCGAGCGTTGCCACTGGCGCCAGAAAACGAAATGACTTCTCTGAGATATTGCTGTAAACCCCAGTGAGACACGTCCGAAGTACGAAAAGCGTCACCTACCTTTAGGTCGCCCCACCGTAAAGCAGCAAACGCGTTGTTCGCCTCATAATGAGCTCGGATACCTTCGAATGCCGGGGGTATCTTCACGTCAGCACTAAGCGCCGCTACAACACCAGTCATTCTATAATAATCCGGCACGCGAACTAATTTAGATTGATCGAAAAATCTGCCATACACGGCACCGTCCATCAAAAATTTGCCAATCTTGAATGTGTGTTTAATTGTATTTGTATATTCTAAGGTGCTGATGAGTGCGTTTTTTGGTGCCGAAGTGGCGTATGAATTGTATATTTCCTTGGCCCCTGGGAAGTGATCCATGTTAACTTCGAGATCGGCTTTGTTTAACAACAGTCTAGTCGCGTGGTTGTATTTATAAACATTAGAACCGTTTTCGCGTACAGGCAGCCCTAAATGCGAGGTGTGAGTAGAGATCCAATCGGATGTCTTGCCTTCCAAGCAAGTGAGCGGTGTCAAAAAGCTGGAAAACGGCATGAGAGGAAGTCCGCCGTTTCTAGTGCGGTAATCTTGGATGAAATCCTTCGACATTTCGAAAAACGGCGATGGTTTATCTTGGAGTTCGCGGTAGACACTATCGGCGCATTTACGCATAGCATGTCCGCATTCGATCAATCTGGTTAATAGACCATTGTAGTAACTGGTATTTGCGTCTGTGTTTGCGCCTGCATCTTGGTTATCGAGTGGTTCTACTCCATCGAGATCAATGAGATGCACTATAGGGCTGGTCGCATGTGCACCATGCATAACACTATTCTTGAGTTCGGACTGATTTAGAAGTTGTTTTAACAGGCTAGCACGAGCTGAGATCATTTCGAACATTTTAGAGAAGAACGGAAGATTTACCTTTAAACGGTCTTTCAAAAATTCAGGAATTTCGGTGAGTGTTTCGAACAAGAATTTTTTCTTTTGTGACGTACCGATTTGTTGAATAGACGTCAATAAACTACGGATGATAATAGCATTGCTAGCGTACACAACTACTCCCTTAGGAGGGCCTTGTATCGTTGCTACGGCGTTGCCGCATGGGTCGTTGTCGGCAGCTCCGACCACACTGCCAGCAGGGTTCGTCAACTTGACGTTGGGGAATGCTTTCTTCTGCATTACTTCCAATGATCCGGCGGTTGTAGCAAACGGTTCGATCAGGGGTGCGTAGAATTTGTTTGTGCCATCTTCGACCGCTGTGTATAAATACATGTGCAATAGTTTGTTGAAGGCCTGCATTAAGGACTTGTATTTACCCTCCTGAGCCAAGTTATACGTATTTATACTAGTCGGCACTTCAAAAAGTATAACGGGCATCGGATATATCCCATTCAAAGCTTGGGCTTCGCCTGCTGATAGAGCGGTTACCCCGGATTTAGCAACCGCTTTCTTTTCATCGTCAGTAGTTGCAGGTCTGATTAAAGATACGACATTTCCAGGAAACGTGTCAAACCTGACATCATAATGGGTACGCGGTAGATTATTTTTCGTATCGACGTGTTCATAGAAAATTAAACCACGGACGGCATTATCGAGTGTCGCATATTTGGCATCTGCAGCGCCCACATTTCCGGTAGCGGCTCCGGTCGCTGGATCGCGTTTGACCGTCAGGGCACTAAAAGTATCGCGTAGATGTTGTATGGCTCTGGGCAATCCGGCTTCGTCGCGGTCAGCAAATATTTGCTGAATGAGATTTTCCTCTAACCAACGTGTAGATCCGAGAGTTTTGGCATCCTCATATTTGTCTACAATACTCATATCGGAAACACTGAAATTGTTTCTTAATTTTTTGATATTTTCTTTGACCTGATACAGCAAATCTTTGCATTCTTCTTCGAGTGCCGAAAAGTCGATATTTATCGCGCCGTTTTGGCTGATACTGACGGTGACCAGTTTGCTGGGGTTAGTGCCAAAATCGAGTAATGCTGCGATAATGTCCTTTGCCAAATGAGCAGAATCCAACTTATCACACGTGATTTCGGTGTAAATATTTGCCGCTTTGCCGCTGCCATCGCCGAGTAAATACCCTTGTGGAAATTTAGCTTCTTTTCCATCGGCAAATCCAATTAACGCTCTAGTAAAAAGTTGTATCGGGATGCTCGCGGCTGCATTCGATATTTTGTCATATTGGTTGGCGAGAAGCACACTGTATGCAGCTCGAGCGTTACTTGCCGTGTCTAAAGAAGCACCAGAAGCATTAGCAGTAGTAGCAGTAGCCGCCGCTGCTTCTGCAATCGAAGCAGTAGTAGCACCAGCAGCAGTAGCATTAGCCTGTGCTGTGTTCAAATTAGCAGCAGTTGTGGCCGCAGTGGCAACATTAGCAGGAGTAGCAGTGACAGCAGCAGTAGCCGCAGCAGTAGCATTACGCACGGCTCTTTCCGCTACTGTGCGAATTAAATTCCAAATATTTATATTTTTCAAAGACGTGCCATGGCAAAAAGCATTAAAGCGTGCGAGAACTTTATATATTGCATACAGCACAGTCAGAGGAGCAGCGATTGTTTCGTGCACCATAATCATTTTTTCTGCGTTCAAATTAATGTACCGGTTTGCAGTTTGGAGCATTCTTAATACGACTTTGTATTCGTCGGTGTCTGTCTTGGCGTTAGTCATATCGTTGCGGTAATTTCTAAGAGTTTCCGCAAAAGACAATCGTAAATTGGACGATTTGCCATCTACATAATCATCGCGCCGGGTCACGCTTAGAAAATCTACATCGATACGTTTGCGGAGGTCTTCGATGGCCTTTTGTAAGAAAAACATATTTACTTCTTTACGCTTAGGCCCGGAAGCATCCGCCACTTTAGAAAAACGATCGGACGGCGCTGCTCTGGCGCCAAACTGATCGTTAGCGTTCAAGATATCGAAATCTAAGAACGAATCCTCATCCTCGTTATAATTTTTGGTGACCGAAAGGTTCGCTCTGCGCGATGAAATATATTCGTTGATATCAGTTTGGCGCAGAAATCCGAATGCTCTGTTCATTTCTAGAACGAATGCATTTAGTATGCCGCGGGTTGTGCTTTTAGGGTACCTAGCTTTATATTTGGTCCAAATATCATTGATGGCCAATATTATTTTTTGGCATTGGGTTTCGGTATAGTTACCATCTTTAATGTAACCGGCCTTATCAAAAACAACGGTTACTAGTTCCGACCATATACCGTCTATACTAGGAACTAAGGTGACTCGCCATGCGTCGGGGCCGCCCACTTGACGTGCAATGCCAGCCGCATCGGAATCAACACCGAAGTTTTCTCGGTACCATTCGGCAAGCAGAACTAAACGATAATATAGTTCTAATGCGTCTGGTATGATTTTAACTTTAGTCATCACTGCACCGCCGTCCGCTCCTCCGTCAGAACCACCCAGAATAGTGCGAAGAGGATTTAATGAATAGTGTGTTCGTCTATCCGCAACAGGTCTGTGAAATAGACGATAAGCATCTACAACAGTGAAAACTTTCGCCACGATAGATTTAATGACCATCTGGAAGAGCAGATCAGTGTCGAAGAAATTGTCTCGCCATCCAGTCACATCTATGCGCAGTTTTTCTTTAGTATCCGTGCCGGCATCAGCAACATCGTGGTATTTCCACTTGTCGATTCCGAGACTCGACGCTGGAATCGCCGACATAGCTAGTTGTGTATACTTGGGATAGTGTGCAACACCAGCATTATTACTATTAGCATTGTATCTAGAATCAACACCCACGAGAATGCCGCGTTCATTAGCGGTACCCGGGGCCACACGTGGAAGGGATGTTGCTCCATCGACAAGTCGCTTATTTTGCGCAATGGCAATATTTTGGCTCCAATCCATTGTAGCACCGGCCACGATAGTGGAATTACCAGTAAGAAGAGAAACAGCAGTAGACCCGCATGCGGGTCTATATTGCGCAGCGTTGGTGTTCGTTGGAATTGTCTGGGTCTGCTTATTGTCGGAATGTTTCAGTGCCGCCGTTGTTGTCTGGCTGTGATATGCCGCAGCAGACAAATTAGCTATATTAGGTGCAAATTCATTGGTAAACGCACTGGCGGCTACGTAATCGCACAAGTGGTTAAAGATCTGTCCCGGACTCATAAAGGTCTTAGCAAGAGGATCAATGTCGCCGAACTTAGAACCGACCGATGCAAACGCCGACAGTATATTTTCAAGGGCTCGCATACTCTTGACGATTTTTTGGGAAAGTTGTATAACTCCTTTGCATTGCTTATCAGTCATGACGTTGCCAAGCAGGCTACGCCCCAAAAATGGATTGCCTGGTAGCTGCCCATGGGTGACCACAGGAACGTACGGACCGGGATGCGCAACAGCAGTAGTAACAGTAGTAACCGGGCCGACCGCAGGCATGTTGCCGGTTGTATCCATAGCCCATCTACTTTCCAGATATGCGTAGTAGTGATTTTGCCCGCTAGGAATACGTATGACTCCCTTAGAATCCACAACACTATTACCGTCACCTCCGGCAGCTCCATGATCCAAATATACATCTGCCGTGCCATTCTTCCCGCACGGGAAGAAGTCGAACAAACTTGCAAGTTGGTCGCCGGATCTCTCATTAAACCATTTGGCAACAATTTCGACCCCATTAAGCATCTTTACAACTGAAGAAATAGAATCAGGATTACGAGCAATGCCATCTGTGAAAGCTTTTAAATATAAATCTATTGCCTGCGCCACCTTCAACATATTGAGCTTAGCATTCATTTGGAACGTCCACAATGATCTGAAGTTTTCCCTGGTTGTTTTCTTTTGGTCTTCGGAAAAGCCATTCATAGATCCCTGAATAGCTGTGGCTGCAGCAATACGATTGTTTTCGGCGGGAGCTGTCAGAACAGTAGCCGAATCCAAATCATTGATTCTATTTACATACTGTTGTTTAATGCGATCCATAATCCAGGCTGCTTCCTCACCGAGCATTTGTTCATAGTCACTACCGAATGTTTTGACTTCCTCACTGCTACGGGCAAGATTGGTCTTGACATTAGCAATAGAGAAATAGTACGAAAGCTCATGTTTGATCTTATCAAAGGCGACCCAGCTACCATCTCCAAAAAAGTCGTCTCCTGAGTCGCCGGATCCGTAAAACGCCGCCGAAGCGTTCCGTAACGCTTTGGTGATATCTTCCGGTCTATCAACATGAATTTCTGTCAGTGATTTAACCAATTTGTCGTTAAATTCATCTATCATCCTGACCATTTCTCCTAACGCAGCATGCACATTTTTGAAAAGTTGTCCATTGGGGCCTTTCACCAGAGGTTCGGCAGCTTTCATGGCAGTGTCATACGTTAATAAAAATACTTCGCGTTGTTCCTTGGAGGTACTGTCCTTCGGATAACCGGACAAAGCTACATGAATGTGTTCTTTGTCCAAGTTTCTAATTTGGCTAAAGGCATCAATGAAATATTTCAGATGTTCGTCTGCTGGTATGTCAACACCAATGTGACGGGCGATCTCGTTAGCAACATCGATTATTTTTTGTAGCTGGAATTTAAGTTGTTTGCGGAATTCCTTTAGCATTAAATCGCGATGTTTGTTTTTATTAGAAATCTTTTTCTTTAGTGATTTGCGACTCCAATAAGCTGGTAGATTATCATCGTCACCACCCATGACCGGATCATCTGCATTTGTGTCTGACTGGTCTTTATCACTACCATTATCATTATCACTATCGCCATTTTCTACCCCTCCCTTGCTAGTTAGCTCTTTTACTATTGCATCGTGGTCGTAGTTAGCATCGTAGATTATCTTAGCGGCAGCAACCATAGTATCCAGTTCTTTCGAAGATGGGTTTTTATTCATAATATGTCTGAATACTTTGGTGCGCATTTCTCTGGAATTTTTGGCTGATTTAAAATCGCTGACAGACATACCTATTTTCTTTAGAGCTTTATCTACTAGTTCTGCAGTGTGTGCTACAGACGAAATACCAGCTAATAAATGCGCCAATTTATCACCGAATGCTTGGCTGCCGACCATACCTTTTAGATTTTTGACTAAACCTACAAAATCTTGATTTTCTTCCAGAGCCTTAATGAGAGTTTTACCGGTGGGACCGATAGCAACATTCATTAAATTAGCTAAAATTGCCGCTTGTCTGTTATATTCGGTTTTTACTTCCTCGTAAACTTTGTCTGTTTCTGCCGATTGTGATTTTAGACGAGCATCTGACGACTGATCAATTAACTCTTTTTGCTTCTTGTAGGCGCTTTCTAAATATTCATTAGCCAGCTGCATATTTTTCAAGACTCGCGATACATCGCTGGCGACGCTTATAAATTCGGTATGCAATCCTGTAAGCAAACTGTACATTACTTCGGCGATCTTGTTACACATCACTTCTTCGCTTCCGGTCACGTCTATTAGTGATACGGAATAATGTTTATTTATGGCCGACGCCAGTGCATGACATACTTTACGTTGGGCATTTGAAGACTTGTTGAAGTTTTCGTGAAATTTACGAGGATTACTGAAGCTTGGAGGCAACGCTTTGACTAAATGAGCTACAACGTCCTGTATTGGGGCATTGCGAACATTTTTGACATTTTTTGCCTCTAGTGCGGTAAGTACGTCCTCAGCTATAGATCTTATAAGTTTTTCTTTAGCTTTGGAATATATAGAATTGGCGTATGTGGTCATGTCGTCCAGACCACCGGTATACGTGTTTTCTTCTGTATCATCACCGCCGCCCGTTACGGGGTATTTAGAATCTACGCCTAGATCTCGACATAGAGTGGTCAGGTCATTTCGTGTTATACGACGGATAAATTGTTTTGGGTCCGCCCCTTGACTGAGGTAAAATTTTTCTAGATAACCTGTTTTATTACCTGAGTTGACGTTTCCCATTTTTGGCTGTCGCGAAAGATATATATTAACATTGATAAAGTTTATTTTAATTAAAAAAGAAAAAGAAGAAACACCCAAGCACACACTATAAAAATACGCGGTTACACGCTTGAAGATACTACAGGTCTGCGTAATCTTTCCAATTCGCTGATGAAAATTTCTATTTCGTTTTTTGACAACCATAATTTTGTGTGATGATGTATGTAATTTTTTATTTTGCGATAATTGTTTTTAGTTTTTTTTATAAAATTTGGGGGCTTGTTTTTCTTATCGGTGATTTTTTTTGATAGGATGACAGCCGCTTCCCTTACAGCGGTAATACTACTATTTTTGGGTTTGTTTGTAGATAAACGCTGGGGAAGATGTATTTTATTTCCTTTGGTATGGTTGGGATGTTCGGGGATGTTTTGCGCATGCGAGTCTATCGGTATTATTTCTCTTACCGATCCGATGCGATTCTCTATAAATCGCGAGTTGTATGACTGCTCGGACAAAGAACTTGCCGGTAAACTAGACGACAAAACAGAACTCGATGGTAAACTAGACGACAAAGAACTCGATGGTAAACTAGATGATAAAACAGAACTCGCCGGTAAACTAGATGATAAAACAGAACTTGCCGGTAAACTAGACGACAAAACAGAACTCGCCGGTAAACTAGATGATAAAACAGAACTCACTGGTAAACTATAGCGCTTATGTTCTAATGTTGACATTTGTACCAACGAATTGCCCAAATCATTTACCAATCTACGCACATTTTCCCTAGTAGGTGTTTGACCGGAACTTAGCATGCGCATTATACTACCAGCAGCAGAACCGGTCATGCGCATTATACTATTAGTAGCCGCACCAAAAATTAACGAGCTATCAATATTTGCGGGGTTCATGGGTGTTTGAAAAATCTTATTTCCCATATCGTCGTACAAATATTTGAGATGCACTCCGCCATCGATTTGACTACACACATATTTAAATACGTCGACCACGTCGTCGGGCACATCCTTCGACTCAATTTTGGATACTACACAATTATTGGCATACATCGCAAATCTGGGCAACAGAACGCGAAAATTTCTTGGATGTTGCGGAACGAACACCTTTATTAGCTTGATATGTCTTTCTAGATCACAACGTATGTCCGGTTCGCCATACGTCAACATAATTGAAATCTCCGCGTTTGGGATTATTGCCATTACGGATATAAGTCAAAATATTTTAGGTTTAGAATTATTTTGATTTTAATTTTAATTTTATTTGCTTTTTGTAATATACTTGTTAATAGACAATAATGTCAAAAGGAGTAAGTAAACAATGCAGTATCATGAATTACCTACGCAAGGTAGATTCTAATCTCCACGAATTATTACAAGATTTGTGTCTCGGAAAAATGCTCGGTCCAAGAAAAGGGTCTCCCGGAATTACATTTTTACGCCCGGACAAAGCTTTGTTTAAAGAAATACAAACTATGGCGGCCGGAGATTCTCCAGAAGATGCTGTCGCTGCACTACAGTCTCTGGTTATTTTAGATTATATTTCTGACTTGGGAGAATTTGAAGAAAAAAAATCGGATATTCCTACTTATTTACGCAAAAAGCTTCAAATCAAATCGGTAGACGAAAAAAAAGTGACATTGCAAAACGGTGCGGAAATAACGGTCGATAAAGATTTCGAAGCTCGCGGAGATAGGAATAACATAAATGTTTTTATTATTTCCAAAGCACTCGCGCCGACCGATGGTCCAGATGCAGATTTTTCCAATGCTAAAGTCAAATCTAAAAAAGGGGGTGCGGACTTGAGCTCCGTTCTAAACAGAACGAAATTATTCGAAAAAATAGTGGAAGAATTTTGCACCACTGAACGAGATCCGGCTATGGAATTTTTGTGGGCTCTCATTAAATGGTCTGAGAGTAAAGTTAGAGAATTCCAAAATAACCCAGAAGAGCAACGAAAATATCACCCTATTTTTAGACGCAAGATATCGGGTGATTCTTTAGCTTCGCTCGCTATCATTTTACAACCGTACAAAACATCGGAACATAACTATGTGTCTAACGAGGTTTTACGGGATTTTATTGATCAAAACAACCTTAACACTTTATATACCACTAATGTAACCTACAGCATGGATTCGAAGGCTAAACAATGGTATGAAACCATATGTAACGGAGACCAAAACGATTTCTTTGCCGAGGTGCAAAAATTAGTCGAAGCATCGAAATCACTATCTGCACAGTTTTCTAAACTCAACGCGGTAAAACTTCTTAGTAATTTTTATAATAATATCCAGAGTGGCAATGGTATAAGTGGTGTCGTCGAGCCTAATGCCGATACCAAGAATAATGCAAATCCTTTCCCTAGTCTGGACTGGTCCGGTAGACCAACTCCCAAACCGACCGCCAAAACTTTGTTTGCAGAAGCCGAATTAAGAGTTATGTCTGCTATTTTATTGGAAAATTGTCAAGGCGTGTATTTGTATGACGAGCTCATAAACTTGTACAGAAATTGTTCTTTGGATGCTCCGTATATGTGTGCTGATGTCGATCTAGTAAAAAGTTGTAATTTGGGTTTCTATTACAGCACTGTATATTTAATTGCCCGAAGCGACGCCTTATTTTATGTGCCTTGTGCTGATGGCGCTCCCGACATATCGAAAGATGACAATATAACAAGCGATGATACTTTTATTAACATCAATCAGACGGTTTTGAAAATTCTCGAAGGTAAAAGAAAGGCCTCGGAGACCTTGATTCAAACTTTGGTGGATAATGTTACAGGCACCAATCAAGTGCTGTATTAAACAACACTAGTAATATGTTAAATTTGAACTTATTTTTTTCAATATAGTAAACAAAAAATGACACAATTTATTAGATGCCCATCGTGCTCGTTTTGTTTTGGAGCTTATATGAAATTCTTCGATCTGGCGAGACAAGCGAAATTTCAGGAAGAAGTGTTTGGTTCAAATTCCGAATTTAAAGAATACGACCCCGAAAAACTCGCTTTAAATCCGGGGTCTGCGGAATCTTTAGAAAATATATTCGATGCATTACAGATTAATAATAGATGTTGCAGAATGAGAATGCTATCTAAGATGGAATTTGACAAATTGTACAAATGATTTGAGAACTTTGCTACTGATATACTTTCGATATTTCCGGTACTTTAAAATTCCACATTTCATCGATACCAAACTTTCCATGACTCCGGACAGTACTGCACCAAAATCCACCATCATTTTTTGTATTTCGAAAGGTCCGAAATTAGAAGGGTCCTTCCAACCAACAAAAAAATAAACAGTTTTTGTTTTGTAGCATGGTGGATAATTTAGAGATAAAATGATCAATAACCAGTACATAACAGAATTGTTTTCATAGCATGGTGGATAATTTAGAGATAAAATGATCAATAACCAGTACGAAAGCAACACACAACCGAATATTTAAGGGAACGTTCTCATGCGTATTAACACACGAGTTCACAAAAACCCTAGCCTGGTGGAAACAATACATGCAGTGAAATGCATATAATGTTGTTCTTTGTGAAAGAACTTGAAATAAGTGGACTAACTTACAACAAGGAACGATTTTGAAAAACCGTATCTGAAAACTGCCGGGAAGACGCAGGTGTAAGGGGGCAAAGCCTACACAAGGGGTAAATTTTCAATTATAAATATTACCGTAAACTGTCGGGTGACATGGTTTTCGTTGGATGCGTGTAAACACGCCAACAGAAAGCTCATATCGTCGTAGCATGAGAGACAAAACTCATACTAAGGCGGAAGGAAAAGATGATAAAGGGGTATTGCTACACTCATCGATCTGTCTGGGCGAACCCGGGACAGAAAGCATGACGAACAAACTGATCCTCTATCCATGCCATAATTCCACATTATGGTAGGTGTCGTGGTGCAGACCTGGTTCAACGTTGTGACACGTCGTCAAACCAGCGGATCTAAAATAAACTCATTTCATGTGCGATCTAGCATGAAACTCAGACTTCCGTAAGTTGGGCAACTTACAAAGTCAGCAAACTAATGCAGGTTAAGAAGTTTAAAATTGCGAAACAATTTCAAAACTTCCGGACCGGCACTCGTCCACATAGCCTCATAGCCGAACAGATCAAGGATTTCGAGAATGCTTTCGCATAACTCAGAAAGCGATTGAACAGTCCAACCATCGATGGTATCGAGTCCGTAAAACTCGAGATAACGAAGCATAAGAAGCGCATTGATATACGCCCGTCTGCAACAAGCCGCCCAACGATTCCCCATGACGTTTGAAAACTTGGCCATTTCCGAGCAGAAATTACGAAGACTATCACTAAGGTTAGTGAAATCTCCGAGTTTCTGGTCCGGATCAAAACCTTGAAATTCATCCGAACCGGCGGCATTCTGACCCTGCATGATATTGATATCCTTCTGAAATGTTTCCATTTCTGAAGTATACTTCTTATCTTCAGGATCAAGTTTGCGACCAATTGGGATTTGACGAAGCTCAACAGGGACATCGGACAACAGCAGACAACAGTCGGGTAAATGAGGTTTGAACTCAAATCCGGCAATTGTATTCCGAAGCACCGGGAGAACATTCACGAAGAAATGTTGCCATCCATTACCAATGTGCGGATTGAGATATTCTTGTACAGGGTCGGGGGTACCAAACCTGTAGTAGAAACCCCAATGGTCGCCACGCATAACGAAACAGCAACCAGTCTTGTCGCCGAGTGCAGCGAATGCATCTTCTTTGCTTTGGAAATCACACGCCAAGGTAGGACAAACACGATCGAGGCGAACCAAGATGTATTTCTCGTGGCTTGGGTGGATTTCGGGTTTAGTGGGTGTAAGGCCAAAGATATATTTCATGTATTGAAAAATAGTATCCTTGGTCAAAACACGGGTGTTAATTTTTGTATCGACGTTTTTGGCGTCGACACCAGGACTACCAGACACAGAAGTCATTGTGAATCAAAGGTGATTGAAAGTTAACCGGGAGGGTAAGGATCAATAACGAGAGAGAACAACGAAAACGAGATGGAAAATTAACGAGCACTGAATACATAGAAATGCAAGTTTCAATTTTTTTGTTATAAAGCTATGTATCCTAAGGATTATACTATAGTTTCGGCACCCATTACAGAGGCGCCTTAAATTGTCAATTTTAAATCTTAAAAATCTAATAAAAATCCAGCAAAAAACTAAATAAAAACTCAGAAATCTAATAGAAATCCAGCAAAAACTAAATAAAACCCCTATAAAAAACCCCAGAAATTTAGCAAAAAACTAAATAAAATCTTAGAAATCTAATAGAAATCTAGCAAAAAACTAAATAAAATCTTAGAAATATTAAAAATCTAGCAAAACCCTTATAAAACACCTATAAAAATCGATTAAAATCAAATTTGAATTTTACTCATAAAACTATAAAATAACAAGCAAAAACAATGTCAGCCTACTATTTTGATGTTAAAGATATTAAAACTGCCAAAGAAAAACACGGAGACGAACTATGGTTTAGAATAGATACAGCTAATATCGGTTCGTCGAGGGATAAATTAAAACCGACCTATTATTTGCCGATTCAAGCTATGAACGCCGCTGGTCGATGGATTACTCCGGCATTACGATTTAACAGACAATTACTCGCTAGTAACGCTAAACTTGGAGAACAAGTCAAAGAAGAAAATGCGAAAGACTTGCGGGTTGTATTTAAAAAACTAACAGCGACCGATTTAGAAAATACCGATTATGCCGAAGAAAAAAGAGCCGGGCTACTCGATAGTAATGCGGAATTTATCGAAGCACTCGATATTATAGCTGATCAATTCGACAAATTGATTAAAGACGTAATTCTTAAATACAGGGGAAAAGATTACAAGGTAGTTAAAAGTCTAGAGCAACCGGTTCCAAAAATTTTTAATTTCAAACAAACGAGACGAAGAGCAAACGCCGATGAAATTAAAACGGACGATGACTCTGACGAAGTTCCGAGCAATTTCATAGAACTACCAACCCCGTTGTACCGCATAAGAATTGCCGCTGATCCTAATACTCAAAAACTAGGTTATTACGATAAGAAACAGGATAAACATGTTTATACCGTGTTTGATATGGAAAAAACAAATCTCGAAGCAAAAATGCAAGGTGACGTCACAAAGGCAAAACCGGTTGTTGCGAAGTTAAAGATGAAATCTAAAAACAGCAAAAAATCCGGATCGCCTTACGAATATGTGGATCTTACGATAAGTAATGCTAAAAATTTTATTACATACATGTCTCTTACGGCCGGAATTATTCTGTTCGATCGGGTATGTATTTCTAATGTCGGAATTTCAATACAATGTAAATTTAAGCAGCTGCACGTCATTCATCATAAAACTATGAAAACCGAAGCAATTAACGACGAATTGTATGGCGACATGCTTGAGTATGGCAGGAAAACTAAAAATACTGAAGAAGAAGTATTTGAAGATTTAGACGAACCAATAGAAAATAATTCCGAAGAAGAAGATGAACCTAGTGTCAAAAACAGAAATTCGAAAAAGCCTGTTATTAAAAAATCTTTGACTGCCACTTTGGAAGAAGACGACGACATCCCGGTAAGTCAACCCAAAAAATCGAAAAACCAGGCGACCACGAAGAAAAAAAGTGGTGCTCAACCTAAGTTGCAAGTGACCGAAGACGAATCGGATGATAGCAATGAAATTACGGAGGAACCTATTGACGAAGATCCCGTGGTAGAAGAACCGGTGGGGAAAAAATCGCAAAAAAGTAAAAAAGATTCTAAATCAAATGCCAAGAAGACAGTAGAAGAAGAACCAGATGCTGAGGAAGAACCCGCGGCAGAAGAACCAGACGCTGAGGAAGAACCTGTAGCAGAAGACAATACTGAAGACAACGCGGTAGAAGAACCAGACGCTGAGGAAGAACCTGTAGCAGAAGACAATACCGAAGAACCAGACGCTGAGGAAGAACCCGTAGTAGAAGAAGAACCAGTTGAAATTACGAAACCACCAAAATCAGGTACTGCTCCTACAACATCCAAAGCTAGTTCTAACAAACCAGCATCCGCGAAGGTGATGCCGGCCGCAGCAAAAGGCGGCTCTCTAAAAGCCAGCGCCAGAAAAAAAGAAGAATTGTAATTATTTACACAACTTAAACGGGCAAGCAAAACTTGTAATTATTGGAAATAACTAAGCACAACATCCATTTCTTTTTTGCATTTATCAATTGCCGTTAATAATAATCCGACAGGATCCGAATGTTTTATTTGTATAATCCCAACTGTAGAATCAAATCGTTCTACGGTCGCCGTAATGTAAGGTATATTGCTATCTAAGAAATATCCACACATCGCTATCATATTTAGCTCCGATAAATAATGCCCGTTCAATTTAATACGCATCGTGTGATTGGTAACCGTAATTTCACAATCCTGGCCACTGTAATAGTCGGCTTGTCCAGAATCACCATACAACTTTATTTTTTTATATATATCTGATAAATCATCCGACAATTTCTTGTGCAATCGGGTCATGACTTCTTCCGGCTCTATGTTACCGCATGTTTGGAATCCTATAGAGAATGATCTACAATCTTTCTCGGAACTGCGTGTCCCTTTTCCTGTAAACTGATTGTATGGCTCGAGGTCGATTGGTTTGTAAACCACATTGTTTAATAACGAAAATTTACCGGCATGCTTAGATGAAACGCCCGTTTCGAAATGTATATTTTGGATTTTTAAATATGTGCCAGGACGGAGACGTGCCAGTAGTATGTTATCGTCGGGACATATTTTGATTTTACTTACCATTTTTTCGTCTAGATCTTTGAAGTCGGAGTGGTTGGTTTTGTTGGCTTTGCTCGAATTACGTGCATTACGATTAGTTTTGGAATCTGTAGCTGAACTTGTCGATTGACCTGTAGCTGAACTTGTCGATTGACCTGTAGCTGAACTTGTCGATTGACCTGTAGCTGAACTTGTCGATTGACCTGTAGCTGAACTTTTAGTGTCGTCGCTATTGTCTGCAGGTTCTTCCAGTTCTTCGATTTCAACTAGATCGTCCCCTCCCTTTTTCGATTTTTTCCTTGATGCTACTTTAATATCACGCGCTGTTACGTCAATAATGTCATTAGTATGATTAAATACATAAAGGTACAGTTCAAATAAATCCGGCGTATCTATCAACGGTCCTGTCTGATAGATAGGAACTAACGCGATATTTTTTATAAGCACATCGCTCATCCCAGAAATAAATACGTCGTCCGTAATTATTCCTTTTTCATCTACCACCATACAAGTGGTCGGTATATCCTCAACTAAAGTGCGGCGTATGGCATTTGCAAACGCAGAATTTGTATTTGTCAATGTAAAGGACACTTGTTTTTTAACAGACTTAGGCAGAAAGTCATATCCATTTTCAATGCCATATTTAGACATTAGTTCTACGATCTGATCCAATTCCGGCGTCTTTTCTATTTTGAAGTCGTTTATTTTCAAGTCTTCTACTTTTACAGACATCTATTTAAATATATTCTATTGTCTTTTTTTCTGTTAAGATATAAATTCAAAATTCATATACCCATATTTATTCGTAAACAACATGGCACTTCAAGCTGCAACATTAGTATTCAATGACTCAGCTTCCCAATTCAACAAGGATCTTTATGATTTTCTCAAACGAAATTTAGAAACTGCAATCAGAAAAGGCGGCCTATCTTTCCAATTTAAAATAGCGAAACCTTCCGATTTAGCAAATTTAAGACAGATGAATGTTAAAAGACTACCAGCCATGTTAATCAACAACAAACCGTTTGTCGGAGTTCCTAATATTATAGCGGAAATCCGAGCAAGAGTTAAAAATTCTAGGAATTTAGTGCCGGAAAAATCGGATGACGAAATCGTCAGAGAATTTCAGATCGCATCACTAGGTAATATAACTAAGGATGCTGAAGGCCGTCTCCAAGTGCACGATGAACCGGAACAAGACGAAAGTGCCGCACTGACGGCTGCATTCAACCGCGAAATCCAGCGCCGCGGTGCTACGGCCGGTCACGGATTTGCAGACACGGAACCAGGTCCACGCATGACACGACCGCCCCCTCCAAATCCATCGCGCACTACTGACCGCGATATGGGCGATGATGATTATGGGGTTCAAAATCCGCCTGAAAACAATAGACAAAGACAGGCACAAAGACCCTCTAGGCAAGAACCTAGACAGGACAACTTGGATAATCCCGATATGGCAGACGCATTTGAATCGTTAAGATCGATCGGTAGAAACACGAGTGCTGAAGATGCTAAAGATGACGAGATGATGGCTGCATTACTTGGCCGTATGGGAGGGGATTGAGCGTGTTCTTGATGTAGTATAAATAAAGTATAAAACTATAAAAATATAAAACACAAAAAGTATAAGTGAAAGCACAAGTACGAAAATTACAAAATATAAATGAATTACGAAAAACTCAAAGATCTTTTTAATGAAAAAGCGGATGAAATTAAATCGCAAAACGAATCTACTGCGCGATTTCGAGCTGGTGCATATTCCAGAGTCGCGAATAAAATTGAGGCTGCGATGGACTTGAAAGATCCGGTAACTGAGAATGGCATTAATTCAATGGAACTGTCGGACTACATGAAATCTAAAGCAATAGAATTTATGAATAATTCAAGTATTCACGCGAAAAGTCCGAGCAGAACCAAAAGTAGCGGTCGTAAAAAGAGCAGTAAGGCAGTAAGTACTAATAATAAAGCCGTAAGTCGGGCCAAAAGTAGCAGCCGTAAAAAAAGCAGTAAGGCCATAATTACTAATAATAAGGCCGTAAGTCGGGCCAAAAGTAGCAGCCGTAAAAAAAGCAGTAAAACGAAAGATGCTGCTAAAGATAACAACACAGACGCCGACAAAAGTACAGATAGCAAGCTAGATGCAAAATCGGAACTCCCCGGCACACATGCCAAACTTATAAAAGAGCTTTCCGGCTTTATGGGATTAGGTCCCGAGAAAGCTAAAGCCTTAATAGAGGCAGGCGTCCGGAATGTTAATCAACTGCATTTAAAAAAATACAAGGAACTTCTACCGGAAGAAACCAAAATATTCATGGAACTAAAACCTATTCAAAAAATACCCAGAGAACATATTAAAATATTAGAGCCGCATTTATTAAAGGCGTCCGATGAAACAGTATCGCTTACCATCACAGGCTCTTATAGACGGGAGAAACCCTTCTCCTCGGACATCGATTTGATGGTAGTTTCCGATAACGAAAATGCCATTGAATTGCTTTTGGAAAGATTAAAAAAAATACTGGAAGGCAAAGTTTATCCGTACTCCAAAGGCAAAGACAAGATGAGCCTTATAGTAGACATGTCTAATTTACTTGAAGCTGGTTCCGGATCTTATGTGTACAAAATAGACGCGTTCAAAACGTCGCCAGAAAACAGCATTCCTATGTTGCTTTATTCAACGGGTTCTAAAGAGTTTAACGTTTCTATGAGAAGCAAAGCAAAAAAAATGGGATATTTGCTTAATCAGAAGGGTCTTTTTAAAGATGGTATAAAAATAAACAATTTAAATAGCGAGGAAGACTATTTTGAGATTTTAGATATGACTTATAAAAAACCCAAAGAGCGCATTTGAATGAACTTTTTCGTGAAGAACGGCGGGTTAAATATCGCCGGTTATTTTCTATTTTTGGTTTTCTTGGCCGTTCTTTTTTTGGTCCGGCTTTGTTTTCTTTTTTTGGATTTTGAACGACTACGCCCGGAACTTTTTTTACGTTTAGTAGCACCGCCCGTAGTTGCCCCTTTATAGCAGTTACAACCGCAGTTTTGGCCACATTGACCATCCATACAGCCACATCCGCATTCGGTGCATCCTCCTTTGATTTTTCTCAATTTTTTTCCTCCTTTAACAGCGCTAGTTAATTTATTACTGACTGTCGTAGCTGCGTTACTGACTACATTACTGGCCGTCGCGGCGGCGTTATTTGCTACATTACTGATATCACTCGCGATTTTGTTGGCCGCATTACTGGCTGTCGCGGCGGCGTTATTTGCTATATTGCGGACATTCTTAGTCGCGTCTGTTACGAAACTGTTTAGTGCGTTGAACATATTAAAAAAAGTATATTTATGATCATAAACTAATTTGCGTTTTCTTTTATCTGTTCTAAATAGGAACATCCCTAAATCTAGTTAAAATCGTCATCTATAACACACTATCTATTGTGTTGACTAGTCCTCGAACGTATATATGTTTTCTCCGTAAAACCATTGTGTCTTCAATCCTTCCGTTATGGCTAGTTCCAATTCATCGAGCTCCAGCAGCCATATCTTCGCCCCTGGAAATAAGCCACCATCGTCCAATATATATTCTTGTCTTTTTTGCAATTCTTCTATTCTTTTCTGCCGCTTATTATACGCCTCTTTTGTGAAGTCTCTATAAGACATTCTGAGAATATATTCATATGACGCTCCATTATCTTCCCTAGTTATCAAATCCTTTAATTCTTGAATACTTGTATATCTTGGATTGTCCAGAATGGTATGATTAAATATTTGGTAGTTATTTTCTTTTAAAATATTTTTCGCTTTTTCTTCCGACATAGAATTCGTGATCCCGTACTCGGTGTGTTTTTGACTAAAGCGCTGCATATTTTGCAACATCATCATTTCTAATTCGACGAGTATTTTTTCCCTTTCTATCCTAATTTCGTACAGTTTTTTTCGAAATGTAAACCAATCGTTAAATACGTCTTCATAAGACTTGTATTCTACTACTTCATATCTTTCGTTTACTAAATTGATATGATGATATATCGGTTCTTTCAAATTCAAATAAGATTCTATCGGATCGAACACATCATTTCCGTACTTGCTGTCTTCTGAAGTAATAGCCTCATAAGCACCTTCTTTTAGATAAATGGTTATGTTAACTCCGTCCATGTCTGTATTGTCTTCGAAATCTTCCACCCATTCTAGCGATTTAATACATTTTTTTGTTTCTGCCGATTTTTTTTCATCGGACCCCTTTAAATACGCATTGCTATTGGTGTTTGGCGGTAATTCAGTAATATGTACAGAATTGGTATCTTTGTCATACGTGTAATTACCCACATAATAACAACGCCCTTTGTAAGTTTTAATGCGTCCCTTGAAACCGCGAGCCCAAGGACGAAGCTTTCCGCATTTGTTAATTTTTCCCTCGATCATTTCTCGGGTGTTTTTAAATACATCTTTGATATTTCTGGCGTATACGTCAATTTTCCAACCGGTGCCCGGAATATGCGTATCTTCCAGTAAAACATATGGCAGTATGGGCACATAATATTTTGGCTCATATCGATTGCCGTCGTCCAAAACGTACTCCAATATATAGTCATCTTCTTTCCTGAAAAGTTTGTCAGCTAAATGATGATTAATGGTTGTATAAATATATCTGCTTGCCGCAAAATCTTTGTATCCTTTGGCACGAGTGCCGAAGTTTCCCAATGGTAACAACAGGGGCAGATTACGAGCCATAGGATAACCCTGTGCCATTCTTACGATTGTTTGCGCGAGGCCTACATCACCGTGATGATAGTTTGCATCAGAAATGACTTTACCGGCCAATCCGCTTACCTTTATTACTTCGCGCCCATTTTTCCTAGCAGTGAAAAACACCTTGCGGCGGCTGTCAACAAAACCGTCGGGAACGGACAATAATTTACGAATATTATTATCCCTTTGATACGATTTGGTGTCTATTTTAAAATGCTGTGATATGGGAACTAACAGATCGTCTGATGGCATTTCAACAACCGGATTAGCCAAGTGTATTTTGCGCTGTTTAGAATCATCGCCATAATAAATATGCAACGTTCGAAACGATTCTTCATCCAACGTATATTGCCTGATTTTTTGATTGATATTCTTGAACATTTGGGTTACTTCTTTATAAGCCTCCTTATGGGATCCCAATCCTTTGTAGTATTCGATTCTGTAATCTTTTTTTACGTCTGCTTCTCCAATAGATACCATCCATTCCTTTGCAGCTCTTTCCGAATAAAACTCTTTGACCTTATTTTTCCTTCGGTTTTTGGGATACGCCCGTATAAGTGGCGTATTGATCCTTCTTAAAAAGCCCCTTTGTAAGAGAGCCGGCCAATAGGTCATAAAGTACGTTGCGATCAATCCATAGATGTTGAATCCGTCTAAATCTTGATCAGTCAGCCCAACAACAAAACCGTACCGCAGTGTTTTAAATTCGCGATCGCCGATCTCGTTTTGCATGTAGGATTTATTATAATCAAGCCCCAGCACTTTATTCAAACTAGACATTCGTTCGTTTGCTAGAATTTTTTTATTAGGAATACGTTTCGGTGGCATCTTCAAGTCATCGCCAGATTCGGCCGGTTTTTTACTTTTTGTTTTGGTAGATTTCTCGTTATTCGGAATATCCGAGTCGTCTTTAGTTCGTCGTTGTTTTAATTCGATGCTTTCTTTCAATCCATTTATAGGAACACCTCCTATGGAAAATACACCGAACCAATCATAGTTGAACTCTTCGGAAGCTTTGGAGAGAAGTCCGATATCTGCGGTACCTATAGCCGAATCTCCTTCCGTAATGATAAGACCGCATTTATGGCATTTCTTTGAGTCTCTGCAAAAATTTGCTTCCCTGTATTTCGGCACGTCTATCTTGCCTCGGTTGGCGCGGGTCTTGACGTCACCGAGCTGTTTTTTCAGAAATGTAGATAAGATGGCGGGTTCTAATAATTCCCAGATCTTGCCCCACATATTCCCTTTGAATTCGTAGTTTGCGAATTTTTCAATTGGATCATCTACTGATTCTTTCGTTTGAGACATGAATTCTGGTGATGGAACTGGTCCTTTCATAAATACAAATACGTTATTGGTGACGTAATTTTTGTTGAATTTAGCTCCTGATTTTTTTATTTCTTTTTCTATTTTATCCCGCAGATTTGCAATGATATGATTTTGTATGTGGCGAATATGGTTACCTCCTTTGGGCATAAACACTCCATTAACGATCGAAATTTGGCGCTCCTTACCGTCCGATATTGCTATACATACTTCCCAAGGATGTTCGTCGGGGTTGTCTGTTTTATACATATCTAGCGGAAGTACTAAATTATCAGTAAACATTTGACAAAAATTTGCGAAGGAAGATAATGATATGCGTTCATCATTATAATACACTTTTGCGTTGACATATGCGGCGGCTTGCCATGCTCTGGTTTCTAACAATTTATTCAGCGTATCGGCGAACGTATTTATTTGCAAATCAAATTCCGCGTAATTCGGCAGAAATGTTATTTTCGTGTATGACTTTTTTGATGTGGCTTTTTTGATTTCCGGCGGTTCTATTCTGGTTAATCCATCGCAAAACGATTGCTTATAAACCAAACCGGATATAGAATCTAGGGTTTCTATTGTAAATATTTTAGAAAATACCACCGTCAATTTTGAACCGATACCGTTCTGTCCTCCGACTATGCGATCTTTGGAATCTCCGAAATTGGATCCGGCCATGAATTCGCCGAAAATTAACTGAGGTGTGTACATTTCGACGCCTTGCAAATTTTTTGTTTTTTCTATGTGTATGCCTGGCCCGTCATTATAAACGGTTATCTCGCCATCGTTGGTAACGGAAATCTTTATTTCTTTGACTAATTTCGGATTCAGGACATGATGATCTATCGCGTTTACTACAATCTCATCTATAATTTTTAATAATGCTGGCGGGTATCGTAACTCGCTTAACTGAAATATTTTTTCGTCTGCTTTGTTGACTAACACGTAATGATCGATAATTTGCGGGGTTTTGCTCCCAGCCCACATCGATCTGGTTTTGACGTGTTCTATCATAGATATTTGTTTTACCTTGCGGGACGCCGGAGCAGTACTATCGGCATGCTGTTTTTTGGCGGCCATTTGTAAAATAAGATTAGGGAGTTATAATTCTAAAGTAAAATTCAAAATTAATCGTTAGCCGAATAAAGGCAAAAAATAAAAAGATAAGGTACAAAAAGGCATTCGTATTTTTAAAACTCTGAGCCGTCTTTTCCAGCGACCATACAATTTGACAGATGGAAGCAAATACCTAGAGACCTAAAAAAATACCTGGGGGCCTAAAAAAATACCTGGGGGCCTAAAAAAATACCTATAAATACTTAAATATTAGAAACGTCTGACAAAGAATTTAAAACCCGCTGCTGTATATTTTGCAAATCTTTTATAGCTTCCCGCAGATTGAAATCAATGACAGGATCGTCTCGTTCTTGTTCGGTGCCTTTGGTCATAGGTTCGGCCAAACTGTTAGCTACAAATCGGTTGTATGCATAATACATTAATAACACAAGCGAAATTATCAGTACACCGATAAACACGTATGTCAGCACCGATTTATTTTCGGGTTCTTTTTCAGTCGTTGATTTTGTCACCGCTGCCTCAGGAGTGGTCAAAGTTTGCGGAGTACTAATTGTCGTTTCAGTAGACATCTATATTTCCGTATACATATATAACTTTATCAAAAAAAGATCCGTCCTATTATTCGGCACTATGTACTTATTTAATTTAATAAATGAAAAAAATAAATGGGTTGTATCCGACAGTTTGTTGATCGAGAATTATTTATTGCAAGCCGGCATTACCGCCGAGCAAAGCACTTGTTAATTTATTGTCCATAGATTCTACAGCTTTGCGTGCATAACCACCCATGCCTTCTTTGAATTGTTTGTATCTGGCTGACTGTTCTTCAGTGCCGGAATCAACTTCGTGGGCTAATTGCTGAACTTGGTTCAATTCATTAGGATCATGTGCAGTTGCGTGCCATGCAGGTGCTTCATACGCACTAAGACTCATGCCTTCGTATCCTTTTTGGCTAGGATACCACCCGGCGCGATTTCCGGCATCATCTTCGGTTAAAAATCGGATACCCGAGTTGCCGGCAAATGAATCTTTGCTAATAGAAATATTAAGATTCGCCTGTTTGACTACTAAATACAACACACCCAAGAAAGTGAGGCCTAACAATAGATATTCGAGGTTTCCCAAACTGTCTTCCAGAATTTTCGGCATTTTGTAACGACTATAAGAAGGATATATACTATGTAATAGAAAAAAATAAAATAATTACAAATAATAAAAATAATTACTAAAAACTCGCAAATATTTTATTCATAATCTCTAAAAGTCAAAGCTTTTGCTCTGAGCGGTACACCGGCCGCAGATAAATCTTCATATTCAACGGTCAGCATACGACCCAGATATTTCGTATCAAAACTTTTCGTCGCTTCCTCATACAGGGCGTAACGATCGGCATAAGACATATCCTTGGGCGTTACATTAAATTGTCCGCTGTCCGTTTTACAAATCCATATAATGGCCCCTTTATCTTTGCCTTTCGAACCGTCCGTAAAACCAACTACTTCAAATTCGTCGGTAAATTTAGGTTTCATTTTAACTAGATTGTTACTACGGGTAGAAGAACTAGATAGATATTCACCATTGGCATTTCGCAACATGGCTCCTTCATAACCCATTTTAACGAATTGGGTGTATTTTCTGGAAGCTTCCGTCATATTATTGACTAGATAAACTGGAACCTTTTTGATTATTTTTAGAGCAGTCGCGTCTAAGGCGTCGTAAAAATGAGTTAACTGTTCGAGTCGGTGAGAAAAAGGACTATCTAACTCTCGCGGATAGAAACAGTCATATATGTGGTATTCATTTCTATCGCGGTTTTTGTCAGAAGTATCCGCGGATTCATTTCGACTATCGCCGGTGATATCTTGTAATTTCTTTCCGTGTTTGTAAAGTTCTCCATCAAAATAAATAGACTGCTTTTTTTCTTCGTCATACAGCTCGTTAAGATATGGATATAGCTTTTTTTTAATATAATCCGCGCTCGGATATAGCTTTTTTTTCCTAGTATACGCTACTACGTTTCTTACGCCGCCATTTTTCTTTTGTAAATATACCAAACACCGATTTCCGTCGAGTTTAGGCTGTATGTATAACGGAAATACCAAGTGCTTCTCTCCATCCTCGAATGGCTTTGCTAGCATGGGAAAAAGCATCACATCTGACGAAGACGCAGTCGCCTTTGTTTTTGATTCTGCAGCACCGCTGTCTTTTTTTTTAAGCCATTGTCCTCTAGCGTATACCATTGCATTCTGAAACACGTTTCTTTCGTTAGCTTTATCTTTGTTCAGGGGATTCTCAAAATAGGTAGGTGCATTTCTGGTGATTTTTCCTCCTTCTATTCCGGTTTCTACCCAAGCTTCAGCTATGATACTAGGGTGGATTTTTGTGCCAATGACGTAATATTCCGGCTTTATCGGTAGTTGTTTTTCTTCTAGCATATTCCAATCTATCGAAGTAAATTTGTTGTCGGTTTTCTTTATTACTCGTACGTAAATTTGCCATTGTCTCCATCTTTTGGAACTATCTTTACGCCACAAAATGGGCATTGAATGCAGTCCGGTCCCAATATCATGACTGCCTGGAAATGAATTAAAGTCTGTGAAATCCCTAACACTGCTAGACATAGTGGACCGGTTGATAATATATACTAATTCTACTTCATATTTTAATAATATATATTTACGGGAATTTACGAATATTTATGAAGGCTTTGATAGATGCGTATAAAAACGACCCGACTGTTGAGAATTTGATTAAGTTGCTAGCTTACAAATACGGTGCTAGTCTAATATCGATCAGTTGGTATGTCGGTTATAATTATTGGTTTGTTCCTGCAATTTTTAAAAATGGTGATATATTTGATAATGAAAAACAGGGATGGTACGTAATAGACGGCATGATAGCTGATACACTGATAATGCAAATACCAAATAATTCTGCTTACAATGCCACTAGCCAAAATGCCCAACCTACTACTTACAATGCTACTAGCCAAAATGTCCAACTTACTACTTACAATGCTACTAGCCAAAATGTCCAACCTACTACTCAAAATACCATTCTACCGTATATGGTTTCGCCGAAAATATTAACCGTACCCGAATACAAAGCTCTAGAATTCAAAACAATATCCACCAAAGCGACCAGTGTTTTGTTAGGTTGGAGCACAAGACCCTTACCAGAAATCGAGTTTGATCAAGAATTTATCATAATTGCATTTATGGATAAACTGGCAAATAGTAATCTATTGCACCGGCAGAAAACCAAACAAGAAGCGATGTTAGGCAACATTAGCCATTCAATAAGGACTCCACTCAACGGGATATTGCATATGACAAAAGAAATATTAGATTACACGGCCGGTTCCGAATCATTAAAAAGTTCCGTGCAGTATTTAAACCAGTCAGCGACGGCCTTAGCAAATAGCATTTTTGACATCGTAGACATGACAAAACTAGAGTTGGGAAAATTAACACTCAACAAAGAAGTATTCAGTATAAAAAAGATGGTTGCCGGAGCTATGGAAGTAGCCAAATCACTCAATAAATCGACTTCTATTATATTGGAATCGCACGTAGACTCGACGGTGCCCAAATATATATACAGCGATTCTAAACGCATAAAGCAAATTCTTATTAATCTATTGGAAAATGCGCTGCAAAATACAAAAAAAGGCGAAGTAAGCTTATATGTATACGCGACAGTTATAGACTTGGCATTAGAAGATTCTAATAGGGGAGACAGTTTAATAGAAACTTCAGTCTTGTCCAAAGAATATCAGTACGCTATAACATTTGCTGTCAAGGACACAGGTATGGGCATAGACAAAAAATATCACGCCAGTTTGATGAAACCTATGGATCTGGCGTCCAGTTCCAAACAAACCGGACTAAGCTTAAAAATAAGTCAGTTGTTGGCAAAAACACTCAATGGCACACTACAATTGACAAGTTCCATACCTAACGTAGGATCCTGTTTCGAATTAACTATAATAGCATGTGACGAAAAACCGCCGGAAATTAAGAGCCGCACTTTAAAAACATTAAAAGACAAAAGTGTACTACTGATTGACGAGCATGGGCCGCGCGTAACAATGTGTCAAGTTTTCGAAAAATATCACATAAAATACACAATCGCGTCTTCTTATGAAGAAGTAGCAATATTGCATAAAGAAAAAAAGTACGATATTATGGTGCTTCAAGTCGCCGACCAAGAGCCGTATTTGCAACTTTTCCCTAAAACACCGGCATTAATAATCAGCGACCAAGTTTTGAAAAGTCCAAATTGTTCTGGCTGTTTGACGTCCGATTACGACGAATACATGTTCAAAACTAAATTGCTAGAAATAACAGAAGGTGCCGGCCAATTTGATAACAAAGAAATAAGCATTTTGGTGGTTGAAGACGAACAAATAAATCGGATTGTTGTAGAAAAAATATTGCGTCATCTAAGGTATTCATTGATAACTATCGCTTCTAACGGCGAAGAAGCATTAAATATATTTAAACATTCCCCTGATCGATTTGATATTATTTTAATAGACATACGGATGCCTATGATGTCCGGATTCGAATTGGCAGACGAACTACATAAGATAAATCCAAACGTCAAGATGCTCGGAATTACCGCGCAAATCGTTACAGAAGAGGAATATCGACCTTGGTTCAACACTTTTGTGCACAAACCGATTAATACTGATGAATTACAAAAAACAATACGCTTGCTCATAGACACTTAAAATACTTAGCTACTTAAAATACTGACGGAATATATCGTTATTTAAAATACTTAGCTACTTAAAATACTTAGCTACTTAAAATACTTAGCTACTTAAAATACTTAGCTACTTAAAATACTTAGCTACTTAAAATACTTAGCTACTTAGATAGTTGAAATGTGATATTATATAGTTGGTGTAATTTAGAAAGAATGGACTCGGCTTGGTCATCGGGAGTTTTCGATTCCATAAAGGACGTCAAGAAGACTATTTTAAAAAAGAAAATAATAATGAACATAATCATCGAAAGTTATTCATGGTACGATAAAATATTCAGATATTCACATATGACAATAGCTCTAATCGCACCGGCCATCAGTTTTCTAGATAGAATGATAACCGGGTCGGCCGAACAAACCAGCACTGTCGTTCTTATACTTGGCGGCATTGTCGCAGGAATGATAAAAATAAAAGACTATCTAAAATTTGACAAGCTGAAAGATCAAGCGAAACAGCAGACCGTCAAATATCAACAATTGTACCAACGTATAGAACGCGAAATGCGGAAACCATCGCAGTCCCGTCAGAATGGCGAGGAATTTATTTCCTGGATTACCAGAGAATTGTCTATAATAGAGATAGACGATCCGGAATTATCGCAAACTCTTAAGAATAAATATATAGATCTGTGTAAATCGAAAGGCATTCCTGTTGACGAAGATCTGGAGGCGCTCAGCGAATTATTTGTCCACGTTGTCAGCAATGCCGGAACTGGATCGGACGAAAAACATACTCATACCGAAGAAAAAACAAGGAACCGTGTAGAAATGTCGGCATACAGTTCTACTAATTACGTGCCAGAGGCTGGTCTAAATACAGAAAATACAGTGATAAACTCGAACAACAATGTATCGACAGAGAACATAAATAATATGACCGAAGTACATAACTCAAATAACCTGACCTCTGTAAACAACCTAAATATCCCAACCGAAGTACATAACTCAAATAACCCGAGTGCTGTAAACAACCTAAACAACTTAGCTGCCATAAACAGCAATGTAGGAAATATAAATACTGGCACCACATCGCGCGTTTCTTTCAGAAAACACAGATCACCGTCCGAAGAATCCGACAGGCAGGAATACCGCGAAAAAATAAGAACGTTAGATACTGCACAAGACCTTAACTGGGCTTTAGATCGGCTGGGAGATTTATCGGACACGACGCAGTAACTTTTTGACGAGCCTCTTATTTTTTACTGGGTAAATCTGGGCGCAGATCGGCAGTTGCGTTTTTTTGATTAAAAGTGCTTCCGCATCTTTAAAATTCCGTTTGACCGTATTATTAATGCAATTTTTTGGTACTCGAATAATAACTGGATGCAGTCGAATTAATCTAGCAAGTATTTCCAACATTTTGATGGTTGGTTTGGCGCAATCGGATCGGTATATATTATATTCGTACAATTCACTTTTTAGTAATATAGATGCCCGCAACAGGCCGCCAAACCAAAATAAAAATACTCAGCTTTAATATACTGGCCGAGCAATTCATTGATTATAATGATTTATCTGCCGATTACTATGGTATATCATCTACCGTTTTAAGAGAGAAAAACAGACTACCAAAAATGATGGCATTTCTTAAAGCGGTTAATGCCGATATTTTGCTGCTCCAAGAAGTAAATTTTAAAGTTCTCAAAAAAATAAAAAATACGCTATCTAATTCTTATACAATATATCCGTTGGCATTACACAAAACGACAGAAGCATTAATGCCCGGCAACTCTTATGGAAACCTCATAATTGTTAAGAAAGATATAGGAACCACTGGAAAGCAGGTAGTTCATCGAGTACCAAAAATAGGCACGGCATTCGCGTTTTTAGAAATAAAAATTAACGGAAGTAAAGTATTAATTGTAAACGTACATTTAAATTCTGATCCTGAAGAAACTATTCGGCGAAAAGAAATAGCTATATTGCTCAAATTGATCAAGCCTTATTTGGGCGATACAATAATCATGACGGGTGATTTTAACACGTCTGATAAAAAAACACACGGAAATTTCTCGGCATTCCAATCCGCTATTTCTGAGCATAAAGGCACTTATTTAAATGATGAACCGATGATCGATTGGATATATGTCCGTAATGCTGATTTAATTAAAGGTTCCGTTCTGAAACCCAAGCGAGCCGGTCCCGAAACTCCATTAAAAAAATATGGTTCCGATCACTATCCTGTAATAGCCGTTATAAAAATGTAAGTGTAATTTACATTACTTTTGCATTACTTTTACATTACTTTTACCTTAATACAATGTATTGTTTTCGGATTTATCAGTGTTTAAACAGCATTCTCTGTTGAATTGTCGTCATCACTATTGCTAACGTTATCATTATCATTATCGCTATCTACCGCTTTCCTCGTAACATTCTCTACCACATTATCGTCACTATCATCATTACCGTCACTATCATTATCGTCAATATCGTCGCTATCATCATCCTTTGGTTTTTTTCTTGGGCACTTAGTTTTCAAATCGCCAGACGAATCACAATTGTCGACCACGCCGCTAATAGAAGTTGACAGTTTACCTTCGGTAAATTTAGTTTCTTCCGCCAATTCTTCTGCAGATAGATTTCGTACACTATGTGTGCTTCTTAATGTATCAACCTCATTTTCGTACTGCAGATACCATATATTTAGCGGCGACTTTCGCCCTAATCTATGACCCCTACCCGCGACTTGGCTTTCTATTGCAGGGCTATTTATAAGATGCGCAAACACCAAATCGGTGGCCGTTTGCAAATTCAACCCGCTACAATGCTCGCTGCTATTAATAACTAGCGCGCAAGTGGTCGTACAGTTAGTAAATTCGGTCGAAATATTATCAATGTTCGCGGAACTACCCATGAGTCTCCAATATTTAATTTTTTCTTCGTCGAGTTTTTTAATAACATGTTGCAATGTTTCGTTGTAATTTGCAAATATAAGAACTTTACGCACAGTTGCTTCCGGGAGATACGCACCGCCTTTCATCATGTTAGGGATATGCATATCAACCCGCGTTGAATTTGGAACAGGCAGTCCTCTGATAATATTGATTATAGCTGTATATTTGTTTATTGGACCCGACTGTGCGGCGATCTGTGTTTCTTTTGCCATCTTCGCTTTTACCACATCTTCATCGTCTTCTTCGAATTCGTCCTCTTCAATTTTCGATAAATCGAAATTTTCCATATAAATCAAATCTTTGATCGTAATTTCCGCTCGGCATTTTGAGCATCGGCCACTTAATTTTCTATATCGATCCTTAAGATTTTGTCCTTCTATTGCGCAAAGACCACAAAATACTGTTCCGCAACATTTTGCAATAGCCGTATCGTCCGATTGAGTCAAATCATCACGGCATATAGGACATTGTCCTGCTTTAATATTTTCCTTTACTCGATCTATGGCAACTCCCGACGTTTTCTTTATTTCTGTGTATTCCTCGTTGGTATTTTTAAGCAGCGAATTGATGCCCGGATATTTGTATTCTATTTCTCGGAATGCCAATAAATCGCGTTTACCATAAGTGTCATTTTCATCCGGATTACGATTCATTGCTAACCAATTTGGCTCTTCATTATAACAATGATCTATAAAGGATAATAAATCAGTGGCATACCGGTATTGTTGAAATTTACCTCCCAATATTTTTTCAAATATATTTGCAACACTGTCTGTTTTAATACCGGCCGCTTCGGCGGCTTCACCGATGGCATCGCCATTCAACATTTCGGTGATCTGATTAACCTTTGTGTCATCTAATCCGACCAGCAATGATATATATTTATTGTTCGGGTTAGTGAAAACGGCCACCCAGTATTTGGGGTTTGGTATGGATGTGGTTTCTTTTACGTAGGTAATAGAGTTACGCACATTTAAATTTTCGAATAAAAGATGATTGTACGTAATACTTGCGCATCCATAATCGAAATATTTGAGAATTTCGCTGGCCTTCGTAACCAATTGCGTGCTGGAACTTCTTACTTCTATTGGAGTGCGAGTACTAGAGATATACCAGGTGAATAGCCCATTAACTATACCGGCATTTCGCGGTAATTTAATGGTGTCAAAATCGTCGACTATTACTCTTGCCCAACAGTACTGGCGAAAATTGGCAATAATATTGTAAAAATACGGCTGCGCTGTTTTATTTTTATCTTCCAATTCAATTCCAGCGGGTAATTGAATTTTGACCGTAAATTTGCCGTTTTTGATCAGGATGATGTCATACTTATTAACTGTTCCATTTACGATCATGGTAAGTAGCGGTCGCAGATCGTTGATAGTGTTCACTTTGTACAGTTTCAAATTTGTGTATGTTAATATGGCTTTTTCCCATTGTCTTAAAACGCTAATGCCGACAAATATAATTGTAGGTGTGAGAAATTTCTTAAATTTTCTTTGAATATATCCCATGGTCGATCCTCTGTCGTACCCGTATGGTAATACGGTAATGTCCGGAACGGCGCGCGGCACTTTACTCAATAGTATCAACGCGAGTGCATCGAACGTTTTGCCGGACCCGACTGGTTCTGAAAGCACAGCGGCGTTATAGGAAATTTTTAGACGCTTCTGACCAGTGCCCGACTGATTGGCGGGATCTTGATAACATACCGGGGTGATAGTTCTATAATATTCCATATCTAACATAGCTTTGACGGCGGTCTGTTGATGTGGGTATAGCGATGTTTTCAACCCTGGCACGTGGTCGACTTTGCTAAAACGTCCATCTAGCAAAATTTGTAATGTATTATTAGACGAGTTACGTACATATTTGCGGTCATATTCGCGTCTAGCGCTATTGTATCTTATTTTGCGGCCGTTTTTAGTCTTGGGAGGGTTCACAAGGAATGGATTGATGGAGCCGTGGGTGTTAATCTCATCTATAATTGAATTCCCTGGAAGAAATATGGTGTTATGATCGAGCTTTTTATTGAATTTAGAATTAGGGATAACATTAACCACCTTGGTGTCTTGCAATAAATCAGTCATTTTGTAATATTCTTTATAAATTGATTCAATTTTTAAATGGAAATATTTAGTGACCTGTGTGTGTTTGGCGGGGTCTTATTTGCTCTTGACTGCGATAAGTATGTAAGTAAGTAAGTAGATAAGTAGATAAGTAGATAAGTAAGTAGGTATGTAGATAAGTAAGTAGATAAGTGCCAATTTTAGTCGAATTTCACATCTCCGAATGCTGCAGAATTAATCCGCGCTGATCATTAACAGAACTGGAGATTTATCATAAATACACAAAAATATACAAAAATAGATAGATAAAAATCAGAATGGTCATAAAAAATAAAACATAAATACATAACTCTCTTTTATTTTTCATCAACGCCCATTTTTTTCCTGAAATTCATCTCGTTTTCTATAGTGGCGACGGATCGCATTTTTGATGATTCTGTATATGAATATAAACATATACGACAACCGGGTCTTCTACACATTTCGTATTGTAACCTAAAGAACACTTCTAATCTTTTAAGAAATTGTCGTGCTGTGTTACTTTTGATAGAATTACGACCGAATGTAATATTACTTTCGATATCTTTTATGAGTACTGATATGTCTTTTGGTGTATTTGATTTACCAAATGCGGTCAGATATTCGCTAACAATATACTCAAAACTAGCGCAATCGTAACATTTGTCCAGAGCGGCCCCAATTGCGTTTGGATAATTATAAGATCTAATAACTGTATTATGATAACTACATGCCTCTTCATATTCATTATTATCGTATTGTTTTATTGCTGCGTCTTTTTTACAAATGAGTCTGGTTTCAGACGATGATGGCCCTGGGTACGCTTGAACATAAATGTCTCCTTCCGGATATTCCGTACTACCTGCTTCCCACGGTAATCTAAATTTAAACATGGATAATTCGGGTCTCATTATTTTCCACCATTCTAATTGCATTTTCATATTGCGTTTTATATTTTCTTCCGTCGGCGGTTCCGTGCGAATATCAGAACAAAATGCAAGATAAATATCCGGATATTTGGCCCAATATTCCGCCGTTTTTTCAGTAAAAAACTCGACATGTGTATGTATTTGATCATTGTCTTTTATTTTGAATTCATTAGGATCGTACAGCTCAAAACGTACGTTTTTAAATAAAGATGCTAAATATTCGGTGTGCTCCCCGGGTGCAGCACCCGCATAAACGAATATAATTTTTCGTCCTTTCGCGTCCCGCACTACCTTTGTTAAAAATTCCATTTCACTCAAAAACAATTTTAACTGCCCCCAGTGTAATGCCGGTTTAAATTCATCAGTGCGGTGCATATATTTTGATCTTTTAGATAGATCCAATTTTCTTGAAAGTGTTTGCGAATCATCGGCCCCAGGTTCGATATGTTTAAGTTCGGGTAGTTCGCGGCTTTGTAATATATGACCGAGAAACCCTCCGAACTGACGTACTATTTTATGCGATGACGCCCCTTTTCTTTTGAAGAAATAATGAGGATAGTATATTTCTTCCTCCCCGCCACCACCCTTTATTAGAGTAACACGATTCTCCTGATTTGCACCAAAAGGAGATAAAGTACTTAGTAAACTTACAAATAATAAGCCCACAATTATTTCAAACTCGCACGCCAGTAACAGTAATATAATTAGTAAAGTCATTATAGCCACAACAAAGTAATGTTTGCGCATCAGTACATTAGTGTATATTAACAATATTAAAATAGGTGATCTACTATAAAAAATACATAACTCTCTTTTATTTTTCATCAACGCCCGTTTTTTTCCTGAAATTCATCTCGTTTTCTATAGTGGCGACAGATTTTAGGCCTTCCGGTCCGGTGTATGACGACATGCAAATATTGCATTTTTTGTTCCCGCACATTTCGTGTTGTAACCTAAAAAACACTTCTAATCTTTTAAGAAATTGTCGTGCCGTGTTACTTTTAATAGAATTACGACCGAACGTAATATTATTTTCAATATCCTTTATCAGTGCCGAAATATCCTCAGGTTTGTTCGGTTTGCCAAGGGCGATCAAATATTCATTAACGATATATTCAAAACTAGCGCAATCATAACACTTGTCTAGAGCGGCGCCAATCGCGTTTGGGTAATTACATAATCGAGTAACGGTATTGTGATAACTGCAAGCTCCCTCATATTCCGTATGATCGTACTGTTTTATTGCGGCATCTTTTTTACAAATGAGTCGTGTTTCCGTAGAAGTTGGTCCTACAAAGGCTTGTGTGTATATTTCACCATCTGGATACTCAGTTTTTCCTGGTTCCCATGTCAACCTAAATTTGAACATAGATAATTCCGGTCTCATTATTTTCCACCAATCTAATTGCATTTTCATGTTGCGTTTTATATTTTCGTCTGTTGGTGGCTCGGTACGTATATCAGAACAGAACGCAAGATATATGTCCGGATATTTGGCCCAATATTCTGCTGTTTTTTCAGTAAAGAACTCGACATGTGTATGTATTTGACGGTTGTCCTTGATACGAAACTCATTTGGATCATACAGTTCGAATTGTATATTTTTAAATAGAGACGCTAAATATTCGGTGTGTTCCCCGGGCGCGGCGCCTGCATAAACAAATATAATTTTCCGGTCTTTCGCATCCTGCACCACTTTTGTTAAAAATTCCATTTCACTCAAAAATAACTTTAATTGACCCCAATGCAAAGCCGTTTTAAATTCGTCACTTCTTCTGGAATATTTTGCTTTTTTTGTTAAATCTAATTTGCGAGAGAAATTGAGTGAATCATCGGCCCCAGGTTCGATATGTTTAAGTTCGGGTAGTTCGCGGCTTTGTAATATATGGCCGAGAAACCCTCCGAACTGACGTACTATTTTGTGGGGTGAGGTGCTTTTTCTTTTTAGAAACTGCGGTGGATAATATACGTATCTTTCTTCTGTGTTTCCGCCGGTTACCGGGTATTGTCGATCTAAATTAAAGCGGCGATCCGGGCCAGTGGTGTTTGTCAGTTTGCCTCCGGACAAATAACTAGCCAAACTAATAAATAATACACCCCCTATAGTCTCATATTCTTTTGCGAGCAACAGTAATATAATCAATAAAGTTACCACTGCTATGACATAGTATCCATACATCGATACATCAGTTATATTAACTAGGTATATTATTCAGACTATAAAATGAAAAGGCACGGGAGTCGTTTATTACGGCTTAAGTAGAATAAAACGGTTATAAATATATATTTGTGCATAAATATAGTTATAAGGCATGTCGCAAGTTTCAGATTTAAACACCGAAAATAAAAACGAACAAACTCCCACTGTTAGCCCTACTGCGGGAGGGTTTCCTACATCGCAACATCCAAAAGATTTACAAATCACTGCAGATCAGGTACAGCAAGTAATTGACGGAATAACCGAATTGTTGCACGGCCGTAAAATATCGGATGCGCTGATTATCCGGGTCATTGCTAATTGTATGGTCATAACCGCCAAGATGAAGGTTCAAAATCACTTAAAAAAGAAGATAGTTATAGCCGCGCTAGAGAAATACATAAGGGAACGATCAGATCTGACACATGAAGAAGTTGACGCGCTCATGTCAATAGTCGATATTGTGGTCGAAGATACCATAGATACCATTGCAGACGTTAAAAAAGGCAACATAGATCTGACAACAAAAGTTTGCTGTACTATATTGTGAACGGTAATGTACTAAACTACAATGAACTAAACCGTAACGGTCTAAAAAATAAACGATTAACCCGTAAGTGACTAAACTACTCGTAAGTGACTTTGTCTATAGCCATTTCGCCAGGATTCAATTCGGTTCTCGCAAAACTCGCCAATTCATCAACATACTTATTATTAATATAGCAGAAATGTTTGTAAGAGCCCTCCTTTTCGTTTTGCCAACCGTCTTTGCCGTGACTTTTCATGTGTCTAAATTGCACCGTTTTGGCGTGTTTAATTGTGATAGTAGCATAAACACTCCACATTTTTTTTGTTAGGTCAGGATTCTTTTTTTCGTCAAAAATGTCTTTTAATGCCCAATTAGGCATGTAAGTTTCTATCATTTTAATCCAGAAATCAGAATCAGAAACAACTATGCATTTATCCCATTCATCAATATGTTCTAGTAAATACTCGAATACTTTTAATATAGCCATGCCTTCCGCCCTCTGATTAGTAGCAAACTCCGGTCTGTTTTTTATGCTGCCATATATAATCGTATCTTTCATGGTTCCTAAACTAAAAACGGCCGCAAAACCCCCTTTCGCCTGAGCGCATGCTTTATTTGGATAACAAGAGCCATCTGTGAAAACAACCTGCGTACTTGCATCTGCACCAAATGCTATTTCTATTTCGTTTTTTGGTTCGTAAATATTCCAATCGATCGCGGATTGACCAAGTTTGATGAGCAATTTATTCGCATCTGTGAAGTGCGTACAATTAATAAATTTTTGCGTTGATTGTGCCAAAGGACTGGGATGTGACCATTCATATATGGTTGATTTATCGTGAATAACTTCAGCTAATTCTTTGGCATTGTTGCCCCATAACATAAATATTAGAGGTCTTATCGATGAAATGGTACGTACCAACTCGCGCGTATATTCATCCCACAGATTGGCGTGTGCATTGGATTTTCCGACAACTGTTGTCAAACTTCTGTTTAATAATAAAACGCCCTGCTTGGCCCAATATTCTAGGTTTCCGTCACATGGCATGCTTTCTATCAACTTGTTGGCTAGTAAGCATTTAAATATGTTTTTTAAACTTGCTGGAACTTGGTTTAAACAGGAAAATGCTAATCCATGCGCATCTCCCGCTTTTGGATAAGGATCTTGCCCGATAATCACGACTTTCACTTTGTCCAATTCTGTCAATTTGGCAAATTCAAAAATATTGGATGCTGGAGGTGTGAAGGACGTTTTTTTGATCAATGTTAGTATATTTTTTAACTCTTTACTTTCCAATAATTCCCGCCAATTGTCAGGCACATCTTTTAAGGCAATATGTAAAATATCGGACATTTTATAAAAAATAAAGTATATTTCAAATTTTATTTAATAAAACTCGGCAAATCAGCGGTGTATAGTTATGTATAGTTATGTATAGTTATGTATAGTTATGTATAGTTATGTATAGTTATGTATAGTTATGTATAGTTATGTATAGTTATGTATAGTTATGTATAGTTAT
>JACCDR012442833.1_pt1 | contig 145566 bp, 123 predicted proteins | sample 7446431 | NCBI WGS metagenome assembly JACCDR01 (sample SAMN15323443, study PRJNA562643) | freshwater metagenome | isolation source: river surface water | place: USA:Blue River Watershed | collected 2017-08-17
ATATTTTGTTGAAAGACGATGTGTTGCCCTATGCGGGTTATACTGGCCATGAGAGTTTGGATCGTACCGGGTTTATTCATATGAATGGGCGGGTATATGATCCGCAGCTTGCACGTTTCTTATCGCCAGATCCACTCGTACAAGCACCGACGAATAGTCAGAACTGGAATCGGTATTCTTACGTATTTAATAATCCGCTGAAGTATGTTGACCCGACGGGTTATGCGACGGAAACGGTTTGTACAACTCAACATTATGAACAAGAAAGTGTTACGACTTGTACGGTAACGACTACGCCGGATGCGCTGCCTTCATCATCGAATAGAGGTGGAGATAGTTATGCAGATGCATTTGTAAATAAATGGAATGAACGAGTTGATCAAGTAACAACAGCAGCGGATAACGCTGTAGATTATTGGGTTGAGCAAGATAATGTTGTGATGGGAACATTAGCAGCGACACTAACGGAAGCTAATATTGCAAATACTACTATTACTTTAGCCTCCGGAGGTGTTGGCGGAGGACTTGCTGGTATTGGTAGGCAGGCTTATGTGAATAGCATGAAAAACTTATCGGCATTTAGAGCGCGATTGATTGAAAAAGGATATTCTGAAAAAGCTATAGCAAGAGCTATGGTTGCTGCGAGAAATTTAGTTAAAGATGCTTTTCGTGGTGGAATAAAAATTGATTATCATCGGCCATCTTATAATCAATTAAGAGCAACAAAAACAGATGCACAAATCATTCAAGGCGCAACAAAAACAAATGACGGCGTTAATCGAATGCTGGGAGCAAAATAGTGAAAGTTTTAAAAAAATTCTCTTAAAAATAAAGTAAAATATTTTTTACTACACACCTTAATGATTTCTCTTATTGCCCTTGCTTTTATTTATGGAAATTTGTTGTCTGGATTTTCTGTGCTTGTGTTGTATCTTGCTTTTGTGATGAGTGTTGCTTTTTAGGGAAATCGCGAAATCGGGGTACCCTGTTCGAACGTCCGCTATCTCTACTGCGGCATTTTCAAGCCTGATTTTTATTGTCCTGTCCGAACGTCCGCTATCCCTATTGCGGCATTTTCAAGCCTGATTTTTATCGAAGCGGTATAAAAATCAGGCTTTTCTCTTTAAAAAATCGCGACTATTTTCAATTTTCTTTCTGTTACTGACAGGGAACAGAAAGAAAATTCCTGTTCTTCTTATTTGGAAGCGAGAAAAACCCCAGACAAGCTTCCATGCGTTACTTTTTATTTTCATACACCACTTTTATCAGTTCAACAAATTTAAATCAGAAAATTGTTACCAACCTTAATAAATAATTTATCATGGCTAAAACGTTATGAATAAGGCAATTAATATGAAAATTAAAACTCTACTTGCTCTACTAGCATATATCACCTCGCAATTAACATTTGGCGACAGCTTTGCTCCTCCATCATCCTATAAAGTAGTGAGCCAAAATCAAAAGTATGTATTTGTCATGATTGCTCCTTTAAGTACAGAACAAGATGCAAACTATTGGATAGATACCAAAAAAAATGAAATATTAGAAATTCGCAATAAATATTCGAAGAGCGGCATGTATCTAAATGATGCATCGAATAAATTACTATGGTCTGTAGATTGGTACGGAGCTGGAGTAGAAATAGCAAATGATGGAGAGCATGTAGTAACAAGTTTTGGTATGGCATCGGATCTACAAGACAGAGTATTAACCTTCTACGCAAACGGAAGCCCTATCAAAAGCTATACAGTACAGCAGCTTGTGAAAAAAAAGCGAAAACTACAGCACACTAATTCCCATTTTTTCTGGGAAAAAGAGAGTCTTTTTGATACAGAAAAGAATAAGTATTACATACAAACTGTGGATGATAGGCACTTCATTTTTGATATCACTACTGGAAATATTGTTTCCGATCCCAAGCAATAAGTGAAATCGGGGTCAGTGTAGAGTTTAAAAATTGTTCATTGTGTTGTTGATTTTTTAATTGAAAAAAGCACTACCCAACCCCCGATCAGTTTTGCTGATCGGGGGTTTTGTTTTTTAGGGGGTTTAAAAGCTATAACAACCTTGGCAATCTCAACACCAATACCTCAACTAATGACACCGATGCCCAAGTCACCGGTTATCAATACGGCACCACAACCAATACGGGGCCGCATGCAGTATCAGTCACGGCGATTAATGGTGTTAGCAATACCTTGTACTAACCGACTGTTTTTTAGCATAAAAACACTGATTTTCAGGAGAAAATAACAACCCACGAATCTGCGCATATTGCAAGCTCATACAAAGACGTTTACATTCGAAGGGAAAAAGATGGTGTTGGTGTGAATAATGAGCACTTTAATAGATCGAGTGTTTTTAGAAATTCAGGCACATACGGTTGTACTGTATATCCTTTCACTTGTGGGATTGAAAAACGAGGCCTTACATGAATATTTTTCGTGCTATATTTTTTTCTTGTATGTTTTTTTCTGCGAATGCACTTTCATGCAGTTGTAGTGATGAGAATGTGGAGTATATGGACAAGCACTCTGAATTTGTATTTGTCGGAAAATTAAAATCCAAGAATTTTTTTCTATCCATTTTAAATAATAAATATGAGTTTGAAGTTTCTAACCTTTATAAGGGTAATGCTTCCCCATCGGTTACGATCTGGGGATGGAAATTTGATATGTCTTGTGGCTATAACTTTAAGAAGGATGTAAATTACGTGGTTTTTGCTTACAGGCAAAATAAAAGACTTTGGACTGATCGGTGTTCTTCTTGGGCTGTTACTACATCCGATAATCGTTTGATTAAGGATTTGGATAAATTATTTAAGCGGAGCAATGATGGATCACCTAAATAAATCTCAGTATATTTCAAAAGATAACATTGGGATCAAATACTACAGCCTATCAGCCTTAGATATACTGCTTTTTTCTTGCAAAAAATCAGATAATTTTACTTTCGTCCAAATTGGAGCAAACGATGGCGTTAGCTTTGATTATCTTTATGAATTTGTCACAAAAAATCCATGCTCTAGGATAGTGATTGAACCAATAAAATTATATTTTCAAAATTTAGTTGAAAACTATAGAAATTACCCTCTCATTATTCCCATAAATATTGCACTGCATCGGACAAAGAACGAAGTGCCAATTTTTTATGTGAACCCAGATCAACTTAAGCATTATCCAGACTGGTCGGCAGGATTAGGGTCATTTGATTTCTTTCATTTAAAAAAACATAACATAGCTGATAAGGATATCATCTCTGAGAACGTGCAATGCACAACGTTTAACGACCCAATTTTAAAACAAAAATTAGAAAATATTGATTACCTTCAGATTGACACAGAAGATAATTGGGGTCAGAGTAAAATTAAATTGAGTTTTTTGTGTGGTTTAAGTTTTTTGTTTTTTTAATTTTACTCTGACCCCAATTAAGAAAATCAAGGAGGATATTTTTATGGCTAGGTTGTCTCGTTTTTGTCCGGTGGGTATGCCGCAGCATATTGTGCAGCGCGGCAATAATCGTCAGGTTTGTTTTAATGGCGATGAAGATATGGCCGCTTATGCCCATTGGCTTAAAGAGTTTTCGGTTAAATATAATGTGGAGATTCATGCTTGGGTTTTTATGACCAATCATGTGCATTTATTGGTAACGCCGCAACAAGAAAATGCAGCATCAAACATGATGCAATCACTGGGGCGACAATATGTGCGTTATTTTAATTACACCTATAAGCGCACAGGTACTTTGTGGGAAGGGCGATTTAAATCCTGCCTTGTTCAATCCTCTGACTATTTATTAACATGTTATCGGTATATTGAATTAAATCCCGTTCGGGCTTGCATGGTGAACGATCCGTCTGAATACCGATGGTCGAGTTATCATGCCAACGCTTTAGGGCGAGAGTCGTTGTTACGCACGCCCCACGAAGAATATTTAACACTTGGTAATACCAAAGAAGAAAGGCTGCATGCTTACCGTGCGCTTTTTAAATACTCTATAGATGCAGACACCCTACACGCTATTCGCACTTCGGTAGCAAAAGGTTTTGCGTTGGGCGAAAGCCGCTTTAAAGAACAAATCGAACAGAATTTTAACCGCCGTATGACGCCGCTAAGCGCGGGTCGAAAGCAAAAAGAGTTACGCTAATTTCAATTTGGAAGATCATGAATAAATCTGCATTTATCTCTTCGTTAATATTAAGCCTTGGTGTGTTAGCCGCTTGTGATAAAGCCACCAATAACCTTACTGCTGTTTCCACATCCTCCGCACCAACTGCTGAGGTTGTAGCGACAAAACCAACTATTGAGGATAAAGCCCCTTCTCGCAGCTTAACCTTGGAGCAACCCACGGAACGCAAGTGGTGGCACGATGTAGTAACTTACCAAATATGGCCGCGCTCGTTTTACGATGCGGATGGTAATGGTAATGGTGATTTTGTAGGCATGACAGAAAAGTTACCCTATTTGAAGGAGCTGGGTGTGGGTGCTGTGTGGCTTACCCCTGTGTTTGAGTCGCCTTCGTACCATGGTTACGATGCCACTGATTTTTATGCCGTTGAACGTGATTATGGTACTCAAGCGGACTTTGAAACCTTTTTACAGAAAACTGAGGCTGCAAGCATCAAAGTTATTGTGGATTTAGTCATTAACCACGTATCCGATCAACACCCTTGGTTTATAAAATCGGTTAATAAAGAAAAAGGCTTTGAAGATTTTTTTGTATGGAGCAAAACGCTGCCAGTAAATTACGGTAGCGCTTGGTCGGATGTACCTAATCCGAAACAAGTGTGGCATTACCATGAAACACGTAAAGAGTTTTATTACAGTGTATTTGGAATTACCCAGCCCGATTTAAATTTACAAAACCCTGCTGTTGTGGCCGAGATTAAAAAAATTGCAGCGTTTTGGCTGGAGAAGGGAGTTGATGGTTTTCGTTTGGATGCAGTGCGTTATTTAATAGAAGAAGGCGGAATACCACTACAAGCTGACACCAAAAGCACACATGAGTTTTTAGTGGATTTTTCGCAATTTGTAAAAACTAAAAATCCAAATGCTTATCTGGTCGGCGAAGCCTTTTCGAATAACACCATTGTGGCAAGTTACTTTGATGAAGGTAAAGGTATTGATGCTGCATTCGATTTTGATTTTGCAATGAATGTGGGTAGTGCGCTCGAAGTCAAACCTATGCAAGTGGCTCCCACGCCTGAAGAAAAAAATAAATACCTTGGTTTATTACGCGAGGCTTTTTGGCGAAACTTAAACGCTCGCAATACAGAACAAGCACCGGGTTATTTTTTTGCGCCTTTTGTAAACAATCATGATACTGATCGCATGATGCTGCGCATGGATAATAATCAAGTCCGCGCCAAAGTAGCAGCGAGCTTACTGCTGACATCACCCAGCTCACCCTACCTTTATTACGGCGAAGAAATTGGCATGTCGCAAGCAGGTTTGTATGAGGATATGTATCGCCGTGGACTTATGCAATGGGATGATTCGGCGAATGCCGGCTTTAATACAACCAATAAACGCTGGATGGATGAAGCAGCCTGGTTTCCTTGGAAAGAAACATTTGAGCCTTGGTGGGGTTTCTACTGGGCGAATACAACCAACAAAACCTATGCCACTGTAGTAGCACAATCTGCTGATAAAAATTCCTTACTTGCGTTTTATAAAAAACTGATCGACCTACGCAATAACGATATAGTTCTGCGTAGCCCTCAGGTTATAAAACTTTATGAGCAAACCGCCAATGCTTGGGTTGCAAAATATACTCATAGCAACAAAGTACGCTGGGTGATTTTGAACTTAGATGCAACGAGTTCCACTGTGTTTAAGGTGCCACCTGTACTGCAAGGTTCACATGTCAATTTGTTAAATGATGAATTGATGACTATTAGTGATGAAATGTCTGTTGCCGCTGGAGAGCTGTTGGTTTTAAGTGCTGATTAATGTCAGCATCAGAGTGTTATCTGAAACATTGGCGTCTAGTGGCGCCAATGCATTCATTTAATCAATAACACCCACCAACTCCCGCGCCCGTTCAATAATACGTTTAAAACCATTATTGCGTGAAGGCGTGAGATGTTTTTGTAATCCCGCTTGTTGCAACAAACTCTCTATATTAAGTTCCATCACCTTAGCGCTCGGATGATTGTTGATTTGGCTCAACAAGAGCACGGCTAATCCATTGATTACTCGGCTATCGCTATCGAATAAAAAAATGTGTTGGCGATTGATATAGTCGTGCATGAGCCATGCGTTGGTTTCGCAGCCTTTTACGAGATTTTCCTCAACGCGAATATGAGGCTTCACAGTAATTAATTTTCCCCAATCGGTAATGAGGCGATATTTAGCTTGCCAGTTATCGGCTGCGATTAACGCTTCCAAGGATACCGACGTTAAATCATCCGCTTGCATGTGTTTACTGCCATCCAAATAAATGTTGTGCATTGCTGCGTGTTTGCTGTGCGATTATTTGCAGTGGTTGCGTACGTAAATCCGCTAGCGTTTGTGCAATGATCGGTAATAAATCGGGACGATTTGGCTGCCCTTGATGGCCAGAGAGCGGCATATAAGGTGCATCTGTTTCCAATACCAAAGATTCCAGCGGCATAGCAGTTACGGTGCGACGAGTTTTCGCGGCACGGGGATAAGTGATTGTGCCACCAATGCCTAAATAAAAACCCAATTGCCAATAAGCCTGTGCCTGCTCAAGACTACCGCTAAACGCATGTATGACTCCGCCTGCGGGCAGACGATATTTTTTCAATAACGCGAGTACCTCAGCATGGGTTTTTAAGCTGTGAATAATGACGGGTTTATTCAGATCCAGGGCGAGTTGCAGGTGTAATTCGAATATCGACTTTTGGTTTTCCAGCGCTGTTTTTAGGGTGGCATCCAAACCACATTCACCGATGGCGATACATTTTTTTTCATCCAGCGATTGGCTCAACTTCTGCAGCCAGGTTTCTTTATCCTCCACCGCTAGTTTTTCAATCCACCATGGGTGAATGCCTTGCGCATAATAAACCCCCGCGTAGCACTGACTTAACGCGCGGGCTTGTAACCATTGCCGAGGCTCAACGCCAGGAATCACTAAGGTTGTTACACCGCTCGATAGACAATCCCGCCAGAGTTCTGCGCGATGCGGTGCAAAGCTGTCGGCATCAAAATGGCAGTGGGTATCTATATATTCACAGGTCATATTTACGAATCGACTTAGGGCATTTTGCAGGGATAGCTATCACAGGGGTGCCTGTCACAAAGTTACCTATCGCTGACATACAATATCAAGCCATCCATCATAGCTTATATTCACCACTTCAAACCTCGCCAATATGAGCAACGCAAGGAACACTCTTAACCATAATCACCCCCAACGATAATCAGCCACAGTCATGTGGTGACTTCATCAATAATCTACCCTCAGAAATAATGTGACTTTCAAAAAGGCCAACATGGAAGATTAGGGAATTGATCGCTATGCTATGCAGGCGCTTACGCATTCCTGTGAATGCACCGAGCTGTAACGAGGATGAGCAGTATGCTCAATGATGCTAAGAATAAATTCCAATGTCGTTTAATTTACCTGTTTGGGCTACTCGCAAGTTTGGGCATTGCGCCCTTTTGTGTGATTCGCTATTTAAACGGTGAGCTTGTTCATGCCCTAGTGGATTTTGCGATATTTGCCATTGCGGTAAATAACGCGGTGGTTACCTATATTCGTAAAACACCGTCAAGAATATTGTCGGGGATTACCGCCTATTTTTACACCGCTGGTGCCGTTACGGTTGCTCATATCAACGAACCTATCTTTGTGTTTTGGCTATTCCCATCGCTCATCGCCAACTTTTTTTTACTCAGCACACGCATGGCGCTCTTGTTAAATTCGTTGTCGATTCTTGCCATCACCCCCATTGCTTTTTCACTGCCCTCTCACACCCACAGCTTTGCGATGCTCTCGTCGCTCTGTATTACCGCGAGCATGACCTATGTGTTTTCCCTGCTATCACAAAATCAGCGCAGTTTATTGCAGGGTTATGCCACGCAGGATGCACTGACTACGCTCGGCAACCGCCGTGCAATGAACGAAGAAATGCGCCTGTGCATTGAGGATTACCAACGCAATCAAACACCTGCCACCTTGATCGTGTTTGATTTGGATTTCTTCAAACAAGTGAATGATGACTATGGCCACAATGTGGGCGATGAACTTTTGGTATCTGTTGCTAATCTATTACTCAGCCGCACCCGTAAAACCGATAGGTTGTTTCGTTTTGGTGGCGAGGAGTTTGTGGTTTTAGCGCGAGCAACGGCATTAGCCGACGCATTGCTTATTGCCGAGCAACTGCGCACACAAATTGAAGCTACACTGACGCCAAGCAGTGCGCACGATAGTCGCCCAGTGACAGCTTCTTTTGGCTGCGCGGCCGTTGTCGCAGAAGACACTATCGATAGCTGGTTTGAACGCGCCGACAAAGCGGTTTATCAAGCCAAACAACAAGGCCGTAACTGCGTGGTATCCGCTGAATAAGTGGATGACGCTGAGGCATCACTCGAACGAACGCCATTATGCAATCATTGATTAGTCGCATCATCACGCAAATAGATCAAATAGTTCTTGGAAAAGACCAGCAAGTTCGCCTCGCTTTGGCATGCCTGTTTGCGGAAGGGCATTTGTTGATTGAAGATTTACCGGGCATGGGTAAAACAACACTCGCCCACTGTTTAGCCAAAGTCCTTGGGCTTAGATTTGAGCGAGTGCAATTCACCAGTGATTTGTTGCCGGCGGATATTTTAGGCGTGGCCGTATTTGAGCGGGAGCAAGGCATTTTTAAATTCCACCCGGGGCCTATTTTTACCCAAGTCCTGTTGGCTGATGAAATCAATCGTTCATCGCCTAAAACCCAAAGTGCACTCTTAGAGGCGATGGAGGAAGCTCAGGTCACTATTGAAGGTAAAAGCCGACCGTTACCCCATCCGTTTTTTGTCATAGCCACACAAAATCCTTTATCGCAAAGCGGCACCTTCCCCTTGCCAGAGTCGCAACTGGATCGTTTTTTAATGCGCATTTCCCTTGGCTACCCTAGCCCGGCGTCTGAGCGCCTTCTGTTCAAAGGCGTTGATCCACGCGGCTTGATCAAACAGTTGGCGCCCCTACTCAGCCCTGAAGAATTGGCGGCCATTCAAGCGCAAGCGCATCACATTAATGCCAGTGATGCCCTGCTGGATTATGTCCAACGCTTGGTTGCGTTCACTCGCACTGATGCGCGTTTTAGTTATGGTTTATCGCCACGGGGTGCGCTTGCGCTGCTGCGTGCTGCCAAAGCCTGGGCGCTGATTCATCAGCGCGATTACCTAGTGCCAGAGGATATCCAAACCGTATTACCTGCTGTGGTGGGGCATCGCATACGGGGAACCGGCCACCAACAGGATCAAACCCAACTGGTGAAATACCTACTCGACAGCGTCAATGTGCTGGGCTAAGCCATGTCCAACCTGAAAAAGCACTGGAACCTTTTTTGGGAACAACGCTTTTTTCGCTGGGTGGATAAGCGCTCTCCACGGACGCATGCGGTGCGCTTTAATCGGCGTAATCTGTATATTTTCCCCAACCTGAGCGGAAGCCTTTTTTTGGCGGTGATTGGCGTTATTTGGGCGCTCGGCACCAACTACCAAAATAATTTGATTCTGGCGGTGAGTTATCTGCTCATCAGTGTATTTGTGGTGAGCATTTACCATACTTACGCCAATATGGCAGGCATCAGCATTCGCTGCCGCGAAGCACAATCCGGTTTTGCGGGTGATGATGTAGGTTTCGTACTGGAACTAGACGCGGCTCATAAACACGGCTGCCATCATCTGGAGCTGCGCTGGTCTAGCGGTGCTCCTCAGATCGTGAGCCTGCCACCTAAAGAATCACAACCGCTCATCCTCTGGGCAACAAGCACTCAGCGGGGGTACTTTCGACCCGGTCGCTTATTGGTACAGAGCCACTTCCCGCTCGGTATTATCCGCTGCTGGACATGGGTCAATCTGGATGCCTGCGCACTCATTTACCCATCGCCCGTTCCTTGTGAAGAACCTCACAGTCAGACTGAAAAAGGTCATGAAGATGGAGGAAAGGTCATCACAGGCGGCGATGAGTTTCACGGTTTACGGCCTTATCAGCCGGGTGATCCCATCAAGCAGATCGCATGGAAACAGTACGCGCAAGAAAAAGGGCTTTTCTCCAAGGAATATCAACACCTTCTCTCTACCGAAAAATGGTTGGATTGGGATAGCCTCACACTACCTACAGAGTTACGTTTAAGCGGCTTGTGCCATTGGGCACTCACCTACGAGCAGCAACACATAACCTATGGCCTTAAGCTGCCCGGTTTAACGCTTGAACCCGCGCAGGGTGAGAATCATCGCCACAAGGTGCTAGCCGCATTGGCCGCCTTTGGTTTACCAGAGGAGCAGCACCATGCCTCCTAACACCCCCAACTCTGCAACTGGCTTGCTATTGATGAATGGCGAAAAGGTCGGCCGGAGCAAGCTGGCATGGCTGCTCGGGGCGCAAGCCTTGGTGATATTGCCTATTCTGATCAATATGCCTATCTGGATCTGGCTAGTATGGGCGATTACTGCTTTCTGGCGCATTCAAATGTATCGCGGCCACTGGGGCGCTCCCAAATTCTTCGTAAAAGCAGTGCTGGCTTTTATTTGCATTGCCGGACTTTATGTGAGCTATTCAGGCAAAACGGGCACAGAAACCATGGTGGGGATGCTGGTCTGTGCTTTTTCGCTCAAGTTGCTGGAAGTCAATTCACGGCGTGATGCGCAACTCCTCATATTGATTGGATTTATTACCTGCTCCACACAACTTCTGTTTAGCCAAACACCACTCGCCGCGCTCTACGCACTGGGCACCTGTTTGGTGCTGCTCGCAAGCTGGCGCGCGCTCTACTTGACCCAGCCACAAACGGTAAAGCAGCAACTTCAGCGCGCTGGTGCCATGCTGTTACATACGCTGCCGGTCATGCTGGTGCTGTTTATCGTCATTCCCCGCATAGGGCCACTCTGGGCGATTCCCAACCAACAAACGGCCAAAACTGGTTTTAGCGATTCCCTATCCCCCGGGGATTTAAGCAAGTTGGTTCAAAGTAAAGAACCCGCGTTTCGCGTAGAGTTTGAATCTACGGCACCCAATCCGGCGAACCTCTATTGGCGCGGGTTGATCATGGATAAATTTGATGGTCGCCAGTGGCATCTACGCGAAGGATGGAGTTCATACGCACAACAGAACACACTGGAAAAGGCCATTAAAACTGACATTATTCGCTACAGCATCATCGCTGAACCCCATGGTCAGCATTGGTTGTTTAGCTTAATGACACCCTTAAATGCAGAAGCCAGCAGCAACCGAATTCGTATAGGCAGTGATTCCCTGCTGATGGCACGCTACCCACTGGCACAGCGCCTTCGTTATCAAGTTACCACTGCGCTCACTATTCGCTGGGAAGAGCCACAGACATTGAGCCGCACCGAGCAAGTAGGGAATTTACAGCTGCCACCCGATATCAACCCACAGGCTCGTGCGCTCGCAAAAAGCTGGCAAGATCAGGGAATGAACGATACGCAAATAGTGGCGGCGGCCTTAGGGTTATTTAACCAAGAATTTACTTACACCTTGCAACCTCCCACCTTGGGCGCGAACTCGGTGGATGAGTTTTTATTCCTCAGCAAACGTGGCTTTTGTGAGCATTTTGCCAGCAGCTTTAGTTTTTTAATGCGCGCCGCTGGAGTACCGACGCGGGTTGTGGTGGGCTATCAAGGTGGTCGCTGGAACGATGTGGAGAACTATTTGCTCGTGAGCCAAGCCGATGCTCATGCCTGGGCAGAAGTGTGGATCGACGGTAAAGGCTGGCAGACGATAGACCCCACCGCCGCTGTGGCGCCAGAGCGGATCGAACAGGGGATAGATGAAGCGCTCAATGAAGATGACCAACGCCTGGTCAATAACCGCTGGCAATCCTCCCCCTTGCTCTTAACACTACAAAAACACTGGGATGCAGCAGGTTATGCGTGGCAGCGCTGGGTATTAAGTTACGACAATGAGGCGCAGGAGGGGCTGCTTTCCAAGCTGCTCGGCGGAAGCGAGCCGTGGCGTATTACCCTGTGGCTGATGGGACTCGGATTAATCGGTGCAGCCATATTCGCATGGGTTCTCTTGCGTGCTCAGCGCCTTGCGCCAACTCGTCCCGAAACCCAAGCATTTATGTTGTTAGAACGCAAACTCCAGCAATTAGGTTATCGCCGTCATCCTAGCGAAACCGTGTCGCAATTTTTGCAGCGAGTTAGCAGAAAACAACCTGATTACCAACACAGCTTAATGGCCATAGCCCAACAATTTGAAGCCATCGCCTATCGCAACGCCGACAATCACTTGCCAAGGCTACAAGCGGCTATCCGCCGCTTCCCGCACGACTAATATCAGCGCTGGCTGTCTCCAGTACTGATAAGAAAGCAGGTTACTAAGGTGATGGAGCGACGGTAAATGTCTCGGTAACTTGCGTCAGTAGGAGGAGATTAGATGGCAAGCGAGATCTCAATGTCCACCCCAATACTTGATAAAAGCCTGTCTCACTCTCCACCAAGGTATAAACATAGGCAATCTTCACACCATCAACCGTACCAAACAGAATCATCCGCTGAGCGGGCAAACCATTCACCTTTAGTGCGGTAATCTCACCATCCATTTGTAAATCCTGTACATTTTTTTCCATGGAGGAGCGAATCAGTTCGGTGTAATCCGCGAGTGTAAAGGTCTCCTCAAAATCAACTTTGGCTTCTGCAATAACGATCGTATACAACTCAGCCGAAGGTCTTGCCGCACCTATCACAGCAGCATCACTCAGCTGCCTATTGGATTTCCATGTACTGGGTACACGAATCGACAAGGTTTTATCATCACTCTGTAGGCGTGTAGTTAAAGAAGTGGAATTGGATGACACGGAACTAGGAGACACAACGCCATCGCGACATTCACGCGGACGGTATTTATCAGGCATTGAGCCTGTTTTACAGGCCCAAATAACCTGTGTGCCCTGCACTTTAGGTGTCCAAATAATGGTATTACCTTGGTCGCGCAGACTGGGAATGGCGAAGGTAACTTCCATCTGCGCGCCCTCCATTAATCGAATAGAGGCGACTGATTCACCACTAATATTGTCAGGCAGACCCGCCATAATATTTTCTGATGGCAAAAAGTTCGTTTTCACAATGACGTCGCTGACTTTATGGCGCGTACTATCAATCAGCGGAAGCGCACTCTGCACTTTGGCACGGGTGGTGTAATCCTGATAAGCGGGTAGCGCAATTGCCGCTAAAATGCCGATAATTGCCACAAATGCAACCAGCGCCACCACCAACAACAGCGCGAAGGATGCTCGACTTTTGGGGACTCGCCCATAACGACGCAACCAGTTTTCTTTTGATGTAAACCAAAAGACAAAAGCCTCTACAGCAGAAATGAAACTAGGAATACCGGTTAACCAAAACAACACATAAAAAATGCCCCACCACTGCCCCAAATAAAAACGGTGCACACCAAGCCCCCCGATAAAAAAGGCCAGAAAACCCGCAGTGACTTTGCTTTTTTCTACCAGCATTAATTGCTCAGTATGACAGGAGGGACACACAGCAGTACCAATCGGCATGGCGGTACCGCATTGGTAACAATAATGGTTTGCTGAATTCACTACATGGCTGGTAGGCGCCACGTAAGGGGACGCGCTAACAGCTGCTGACTCTGCCACAGGGCTCAGAGAGAGCGCGGATGAGGAAGCGGCGGCTACACTCCCACCATAACTCGCTGGGTTATTGTCTATGGCCAACGCAGACGTAGTTCGCGCGGCAGAAGGTTGCAATGCCTCGGCAGGGAACAGCGGTTCAGCATGATCAACAATCAAACACTGGCCACCGGCTTTCTCGATAATCGCTTGGTATTTAGCAGCAAGCGTTTGATCAATATCCGCCTTGATTAAACTGCGCGGCCGACGCAGCATTTTTTCGATACTGGGAACATCTTTCTTAAACGCTGCCGCAAGGTTGCGCACTAGGGCTGGCCTATCAACACCCGGTTTTGGTTCACCGAGTAAAAAAATATCTTTCCGATTATCCGACATACACTAGTGCGCCCTTGGCATGAAAAAGTGGAATCTTAACTCTTGTAAGGCATTGCGCCCAAATAGTCTTTTTTACCAACATCAACGCCGTTATGACGCAGGATGGCGTAAGCGGTAGTCACGTGGAAATAAATATTGGGGATCGCGTGCTCAATGGCAAACTCAAACCCCGTGAGATATTTACCTTCCCATCGTGGTTGAGTGATGTGACGCTCTTTAGCACCCGAAAAATCGTCCGGCTTAAAGGTTCCCAAATACGCAATGACCGACTGAATACGTGCCTGTAATTCTGCCAGAGTCGTTTCAGTGTCGGGATGAACTGGCGTCTCCTTCTCTTTTCCTGTCAAACGAGCCACACCTAATTTTGCAGTATCTGTAGCAATCTGTACCTGACGAATCAAATTGAATTGATCCGGTGCCAAACGCGAATGTAACAGCACACTCACATCAAACTTTTTTGCTTCAGCATGCGCTGCTCCCTTCTCCAAAATGGCACTGAGATTGGTGAGTACTTTGGTGAATTGAACAACGGTAAGTTCGTAGAGCATAGTGTTCTCCTGTTAATAGTGAGCAATGAAGAAAATTATTGAATAGACAATGACGAAAAAGAAAAAAACGCCTCAACTCAAGCCAAGGCGTTTTTATCGATACTGTGAGGCGCCGCAAACATAACACCCGATAATGACAAGCACTTATTGTGCAGCATCTATAGCCGCATCGACTTCCGCCGGGGTGAGAATTTTTTGCTGTGGTTTTGCAGTAGCACCGCCAGATGAACTTATACCATTATTGTTAATTAAATGCTGCCCATCAATGCCGCTGCCACTGGTTAATGCATCCGCAACCGCCTTTTTGAGTACGATAATGGCGATACGCCGATTAATCGGTTCCGTGGGTTTATCTACCAAAAAGGGAGCAACCGACCCCATGCCCTGCACTGTTGCCACTTTAGTTTCAGGATAATCGCCTTCCAACAAAGCGCGCCGCGCTGCGTTGGCACGATCGGCCGATAACTCCCAGTTGGTATAGGTGGCGCCGGTACCATAAGGAGTGGCATCGGTGTGACCGGTAATACTAATTTTGTTTTGAACCTTATTCAGAATTCCTGCAAGTGCGTGCATAACCTCTACCGAATAAGGTTTTAAATTTGCACTGCCCACATCAAACATGGGGCGCTGATCCTTATCGACGATTTGGATACGTAAACCCAATGCGGTGAAATCAATCAAAATTTGATCTTTGATTTCTTTAAACACGGAATCAATCGCATTAATTTCCTGCTCCAATTGCTTTTTCAAATTTTCAAGTTGTTCTTTTTCGACACGCTCAATTTCTTTTTTTAATTCTGCTTCCGATAACTCTTCTGCAGTGGCTGGCTGGGTTTGTGGTTCATAACCCTCTTCATCGCTGGAGTGTTCATTTTCCGGCTCATCGGATTGCGATTGCTTTTGCGGCTGGTCTTGGCTAATTAAGCCCAAATCCGCACCGCCCTCACCTACGACATATTCACTACCTGGGTCCTGAAAATAACCTGCAATCGCTTTTTGCTCTTCCTCGGAGGTACTACCCATTAGCCACATCAATAAAAAAAACGCCATCATCGCCGTCATAAAGTCAGCGAGCGCCACCTTCCAAGAACCACCATGGTGCCCATGCCCATGACCTTTCTTTTTGATGACGATGATTGGTTGTGTTGCGCCCTTTTCCATTCAAAATATCTCTTATTTCTTCGCGCGATATTGTTCTTCCAATTCTTGGAAGCTGGGACGTACGCTGTGAAAAACCACTTTACGCCCAAATTCAACGGCAATTTGTGGTGGCACACCATTCATTGAGGCAACTAACACCGATTTAATGGCTTCATAAACGCGCGATTCGTCACGCACTTTGTGGTTCAAATAACTCGCAAATGGCGCAATAAAACCGTAGGCGAATAAAATACCCAATAAGGTACCTACAAGTGCAGCACCTACGGATGCACCAATCTCGGCAGGTGGCCCACCAATCTTACCCATGGTAATCACCACCCCCAACACAGCGGCAACAATACCGAAACCGGGCAACCCATCGGCAGCATTTTGTATAGCGCCAGGCACTAAAGCAGCTTCTTGGTGATGGCCTTCTAACTCTTGGTCAATCAATGCTTCTAATTCATGGGGCGCCATATTGCCTGCCACCATAATACGCAAGTAATCGCAGATAAATTCTACGATGTGATGATCTTTTAATATCGATGGATAGTTGGAGAAAATCGGGCTGCTCTCAGGCTCTTCGATATCACCTTCAATGGCCATTAGCCCCTCGCGGCGGGTTTTATTGAAAATATCGTAAAGCAGCGCCAGTAATTCTAAATAAAATGTTTTATTGAATTTAGAAGGCGTCATCAATGACCCACCGGATTTGACGACACCAATCGACACGGATAATGGATTACCAATCACCATAGCGCCAAGGGAGGCACCACAAATAATCAATACCTCAATCGGTGACATCAGTACCATTACGTTGCCGCCGTGGATCGTAAAGCCCACACCAATGCAGCCTAAAACAATAATGATCCCCAGAATAATATTCACTCAAGATCTCCCGACAAAATAATGTGTGCTTTAAGGCGGCAAAACCGCATACAAAACAAGCAACTCAAAATACCCAGAAAAACGCTACGCCTTGAGTATAGGCAGCTTCAACTGAGGTTCAAGAAATCACACTGAATTAAACACGCCTAGAAAAATAAATCGAGGATGTTAGGTAGAACGATTGCCTTGCAAAACCAAAACACGTCACAATCCCCTTCACCGCATTTGGCGCACGTTTACACATACCATTAACACTGACACAGGCTGATTAAACATCGATGATGAAAATCACTGAATTATCTACCGCGACACAAGAACAATTAGAAGCAGCCGCATTCAGACGCTTATTAGCGCATTTGAATAGTCGCACCGATGTACAAAATATTGAGTTGATGAATCTGGCTGGATTTTGTCGCAACTGTTTGAGTAAGTGGTATGTCGCTGCGGCACAAGAACAGCAAATCGACATAGATTATGAAGATGCCCGTGAGCGTATTTATGGTATGCCTTATCAAGAATGGAAAAATCTATACCAGCGCGAAGCAACCGCAGCGGAGCTAACGGCCTTCAATGCGAGCAAGGATACAACCCACAAGGAAGAATAATCCGGCGGCAACGCGCATCAGCTCAACGCGTTCAGCATCACTTAGTATGGTGCTTCATAGCCCCCGCAACCCAAGTATGGGTTACCTGAAATTGATCGGTAAAATGCACGAGATCCGCACGATAACCCGATGCAATTCGCCCTAAAGCGGCGTCGAGCTGCATAAACTGCGCGGGATAGAGTGAGGCCATACGCAAGCTTTCCCCCAACTCCACGCCAACCCACTGGGTATTCAAACGTACCGCGTCTATCATCCCAATCGCACTGCCCGCCAAACGTCCTTCTGCATTGAGAAGGCGACCGTCCTGTTCTGTAATAGTCTCACCATACAAACGGAAGGATTTGCTCTCCGCGCCAAGGGTAGCCATAGCATCAGTTACCAGAAAGACTTTACCTTTCGGCTTTGCAGCATAAGCGATTCGCGCCATAGCGGCATGGACATGGTAACCATCAATAATAAGTCCGCACCACGCATGTGGGTCTTCGAGTGCAGCACCCACCACGCCGGGTTCACGGCCAGTGGCAGGACGCATGGCATTGTATAGGTGGGTAAAACCCGATAAGCCCTCAGCCAAAGCGCGAACCACATCCGCATAATCCGCATCGGTATGCCCCGCACAAACCACAACACCGGCATCAACTAGCGCTTTGATTTGACCCTCGATGACCCGCTCAGGCGCCAAGGTCATCATGATTTTGAAATCGCGAGGCTTGGTCAACCACTCAAGATCGACGCTGTTCAGTTCGCGAATATAGGATTCATGATGAGCGCCCCGCCGTGTTGGATTAAAAAAGGGCCCTTCCACATGCACGCCTAACACGCCTTTCATACCAGATGCGATGGCATCTGCAACAGCGTTTACACCCGCCTGATGTACGAATGGCGTATCGCTAATCAGTGTAGGCAGCATGGATGTCGTACCTGTTTTCCGATGCGCATCAAGCATGGTTGTTATGCTCGCCAGCGAAGGATCACTGGTGAAAAATGCGCCGCCACCGCCATTGACCTGTAAATCGATAAAACCCGGAGCCAGTACACCGCCATCCAGATGAACAACATTCATCTGAGATTCAATCGCTGTTTCAGGTACCAGCGCAACAATAGTCTCTCCCTCAATCACCACTGCATAACCGTCCAGAAATTCATCTCCGGTAAAAATAGTCGCACCGGTGATAACACCAACACCCTGAGGAGCTTGAGCTACCTGCGTCATATAATTTCTCGCTGTGACGGTTCTATGTAAAACCAATCTGATCAACTTAACTAACCAAAACAAACGATCAGCCAGAATTAAAAAGGCCGCAACAGCGACCTTTTTAAATTGAGGGCAACACCTTAATCCACTGAATTATTGATTCACCAAGCGCATGCGCAATTGACGCAAACTGGCTTTCACACTGCGGGCATTTTCAGGCCCCATACGCAACATTAATTTGTGGGTTTGCGGCAACTTCTCAAGGGATGGATCCGCATATTGATAAAACACTTTAGGGCGCACCAATAAGAGGTCTCCCTGCACGTCAGGTGCAGCGAGAATATTATCAATGGCACCAATAACCACTGTGTGGAAGTTACTTTTCTTCAAACCTAACTCCTTAAAAGCTTCTGCCATTAAGGGATAAAAACGCTTATAAAGTGCCACCGCCGCATCTGGATCAATCAACGCCAGCGTTGTTACATAAGGCTCATAACGCTGATAGTTGTTCGGTGACACGCGCTCTTGATCAACGGCCACGCCTTCCACCATCACGGTAAATTGCTCAGGGATGAAAGGTGGTGGTGGGGATACCACAGGGCGGTATTCATGCACAACTTTACCCTCTTCAATGCCATTAACGGCCAATACAAACTTGCGTAACACCTCTTGTGGCACCACTAAACGCAACAATCCCTCACCGCGCAATTCCTGCAAAGCCGATAGCACACTGGGATCACTTTCGTTCAACGTAGGCAAAGATTCGACCTCCACGACAGGCTGCGGAGGCTCATAAACTGGTTTGGCAGCCTCCTGTGAAGGCGCACTGGATGTCGCCACAGGCGCAACCGTTACCGGAGTTACCACCTTTTGAGAAACGGCCGGTGAATCATCTCGTAAATAAAAAAACGCTGCTGCCGCGATAACAATGGCCAAGACCACAATAACAATCATGGTCGTAGGCGAACTTTGTTTGGGTTGCTGGTACTCTTGCATAGGAAAATCCTTGTGCTAAAAACCGAAGAAATAGAATGATCAATCGTGATTATGGCCGAATAGTTATCAAGCTGACAGCGTTTGAATCATAGAGTTCGCGATTTTGTCACCCAAGCCGCGAAGCAACATGCACAGACACTCTATAGAACTATAGATTAACTCAATAAGAATCGCTGTTATGCGGCATTATGATGCGCAGAAATAGCGAGCAAAAAAATAGCCGCTCAATGGCGGCTATTTTTTAACGCGTGGTAAGAACCAGCATTGAATCTTGCTAATTAGGCTGACTTTACACGACGACGTGTAACAACCAAACCTAACAAACCCAAGCCCAACAACAACAAAGAGCCAGGTTCAGCGACACGAACAATTTGTGTGCTGCCTTCAATCTCATCATTACCGCAAGACATGGTCCAGTGCGCCGCAAAACCAAAAGTTTGCGACAGACCTGGGATACTGCTCAAATCAAAAGTGAAGATGTTGTAGTAAGACAATTGGCCAGCCAAGTTGCCTGGGCCAGTGCCCTCTTGAAAGTTAGTGCCATTAGCCGCCACCAACAAAGAACCACCGTCCATACCGTAAGGAGAGCTTTGGCCGAAATACACATCGTTATTCCAAGCGCTTACTGAGTAAAGACCTGCAACATCCGTATCTTGCGTAGTGCCACCGGTAGAAATTTTTGCACCGGTTGAGTAGCCTCGAGTCGCATTACCAAAATCGATTGCATATTCGTAGTTACTGCTGTTGCCATCAAATGACAAACCCAAATCGCCAGTGTAATAACGGCGACCGTCTGTGTGTAGGTAGCCAGTATTGCTGATGATGTCAAAACCGGTTTGCAAACCAACCGATAAGGTATTGCCTTCTACTTTGTAGAACAGGTATTCGGCATCAAATTTTTGACCACCGTAGCCCGGGTCAACGAATGCACCATCATTAGCATAGGTGCCATCATCAGCACCCAAGATATTCCAGCCATTAAACACAGTCAGCGGCGCAGCAGATGCAGCAAAAGGCAGGGCAGTAAGAGCGATTACTGAAGCAACCTTGGTCATTAATTTCATAGCGTTTTCCATCAAGTGAGTGAGTGTGTTGAACTAAAAACACGAAAACGTGCAATTTTTGAGACTCCGTTTGCATTTTTTCGCGCATTTGGACGTCAAATATACAATATTCATGCCACTATTATTTTTTTAGTAAAAACAGGGGGTTGGTTTTTTACGAAAATGAGGGTTGTAAAAAAGACCGACGTGATTGCGCTACCAGTTTTTTAAGGCCATTGGACATTTTTTCCATCCCCCTTTTCTGTTGCAAAAAAGGAGTTACTGATAAAAAGCTCGAGGCTAAATTGCGACCTAACGATAAATACAGTATGCTTAGTAATAATCAGTCTCATTTGCACCTAGGAAATTATTTCCCATGAACAGTGCCACCTTTGTTGATAACACCGCAGTTCCTGCTGCATCAACCATTGCGCTTCGCCTTGATCAATGTAAAAAAGGGGCGCAGGTACGTGTAGTGAACCTTATTGCCCAACCCCTCTTTGGCAGCCAAGACGATCGAGTCAGCTTGCGCCTGAAAGAGCTAGGTTTTTTACCGGGGGCACAACTAAAGGTTATTGGATTTGGGCTAATGGGCTCGGATCCATTAGCGGTTCAGGTCAATGGCACCAAGTTCGCACTGCGTCGCGCTGAAGCAGCCAAAATCAATGTTGAATTGATTTCCGCTTCTCTGTAGGAGTTTCTAATGTCCACCCCACTCCGCTTCGCGCTGATTGGCAATCCCAACTGCGGTAAAACGTCATTATTCAATCGTCTCACAGGTGCGCGCGCTAAGGTTGCCAACTACCCCGGTGTAACCGTTGAGCGTCGCTCGGGAATGATCACCGGACTAACACAGCCCGTGGAGCTACTGGATCTTCCTGGCACCTACAGCCTCTTCGTTACATCCCCCGACGAGCAAGTAGCAAGAGATGTCATCCTCGGTCAATTCGCTGGGGAGCAACAGCCCGATGTTCTTATCTGCGTGGTAGATGCGACCAACTTGCGCTTAGGTTTGCGTTTGGTGATGGAACTGAAAAGTCTCAATCGCCCCATGATATTAGCCCTTAACCAAATGGATGCAGCTAACCAGCGTGGTATCAGCATCAACACCGCCGGTTTGGCGCGAGCCATAGGCATTCCGGTAGTGGAAACGGTCGCCGTTAATAGTAGCGGAGTGGATAAACTGCGTGCCGCTGTCGATGAATTCGTACATCAGCCCTCACTGCCTCCTGAAACTCAAGTCTTGACACTGAGTGATCGTCAGGAATCCATTGAGTCACTTTACAACCATATTGAGACCATAGTCCGCGAACACGTTATTCAGCCTCCGCATTTACCGCGCTGGCAAGATCGGTTGGACGGATTGGTGATGCACCCGCTACTGGGTTTAGTGGTGTTGTTCAGTATTTTATTAGTGATCTTTCAAGCGGTTTTTGCGTGGGCATCTCCCGTTGTCGACTTGATTGATGCAGCGTTTAGTTCCTTAGGTGAATTAGTCTCCACACTCTTACCCGATGGTATTTTGAAAGATTTTATCGTTGATGGATTAATTGCAGGTGTCGGCGGCGTTTTAGTTTTTCTTCCTCAAATTGTGATTCTGTTTTTCTTCATATTAGTACTGGAAGATTCAGGTTATTTAACACGTGCTGCGTTTCTCTTGGATCGACCCATGCGCGGCTTGGGTCTATCAGGACGTTCATTTATTCCCCTGCTATCGAGCTTTGCCTGCGCGGTACCAGGCGTTATGGCAACACGCACTATTTCCGATCCACGCGAGCGTTTTATTACTATTATGGTTGCGCCACTGATGACCTGCTCTGCGCGGCTGCCGGTCTATGCACTGATAATCGCGGCCTTTATTCCAGAGCAAACAGTGGGCGGCATTTTTAATCTGCAAGGGCTTACCTTATTCACACTCTATTTCGCAGGTGTCGTTAGTGCGGCAATGATTGCGTGGCTCATGCGTCGCCGCCAAACACGCGAAGCTTATCCACTCCTCTTGGAATTGCCCTCATACCGCTGGCCAATGGCTTATCATTTGATGATAGGTTTGCGTGAGCGGATTTGGATTTTCATTCGCCGCGTGGGAACCATCATTTTGGCGTTGTCGATTGTGCTTTGGTTCCTCGCAACCTTTCCTGGTGCACCCGCTGATGCCACTCAACCGGCCATTGAATACAGTTTTGCAGGGCAGCTCGGCAACTGGATGCAACCTTTGTTTGCGCCGCTTGGATTTAATTGGCAAATGTGCATCGCTTTGATTCCCGCAATGGGCGCGCGCGAAGTTGCGGTTAGTGCACTCGCCACGGTTTATGCAGTTGGGGAAGAATCCGTTGAGGTGGCTTTGGGCGCAGCACTCAGCGCGAGCTGGAGCCTACCGGTTGCCTTTGCTTATTTGGCGTGGTTTGTGTATGCACCACAATGCATATCCACCATTGCCGTTGTACGTCGCGAAACTAACTCGATAAAAGCCACCACCTTTTTCACACTGTATTTATTTGCGCTGGCTTATTTTGCTGCATGGATAACCTATAAAATTGCTAGCGCACTTGTGAATTAACCGGAGGCAATATGTGGCAGGAAATAATTGTCGGACTCTGTGTTCTTCTCGCCGTTATTTTTTTAATACGCCGCTGGTTTTTCTCTAGCACAAAAAAATCAGCCGCTTGCGGTGGTTGTGGCGGCTGTGAAACTAATAGCCAATCCAACTGCGTAAACCCACTCGAAAAAGGCCGCTATTGAGGCGGACTAGCGGCGCGAGAGTTGTTACCCTCTCCCCCCTTTTTACCACCCACATATCACAGGGAGTTCGCTACTGTATTCTTAACCGGTTGCTGAATAGCATTCCTGCAGGCACTGAGAATATCCAGCGCAGGGTTATAAACCTGCGCATCGATATTAAGCAGCCCCAACAAAGTATGCGGTAAATTATCTTGCGAATATTCTTTATTGGCGTTCTGCAACAAACACTGCCGATTCATTCCTTCACTTTGCTCAAACGATGGCGAAAACCACAAGAAAAAGGGCACATGTGTTTGTGCATCAGGCGCCATCACATAAGGCATACCGTGAAGATAAATATTGTTTTCCCCTAATGACTCGCCATGATCTGACAAATAAATCATGGCGGTGTTGTAATTCGCATTCTGCTCTTTCAACCAAGCAATTGTTTTAGCTAAAAAATAATCCGTGTAGCGAATGGTGTTGTCATACGCGTTATTCACCTCATCCTTCGTACACGCTTGTAATTGATTCGTGCGACAACTTGGCTTAAAAATTTCGGAAGACTCTGGATAACGGTGATAATAATCAGGGCCATGACTACCCTTTTGATGTAAAACAATCACACTAGTAAGCTGTTTGTTGGCATTTATAGCATCCAGTTTTTCATTTAATTGATATAACAGCACCTCATCAAAACATTCACGATCATTACACAAATCATTAATAGTCCACTTTTGAACATTTTCATAAATCGTTCTATCGCAAGCCCCCTTACAACTGGAATTGTTATCACGCCAATACACCGAAACACCCGCATGTTTAATGACATCCAGTACAGACTCTTGGGACTTTGCAGCTCCATCTGAATAATGCCTGCGGCCTAACAATGAAAACATACAAGGCACCGATACCGCGGTCTCTGTCCCACACGAGCGAACCTGCGAATAATTTATGATGGCCTCTTTTGCAATTAATGGGGTGGTATCACGCGAGTAGCCATTAACACTAAAATGATCGGCACGTGCCGTTTCCCCAACGACCACTAAAAGCAATGTGGGTTTGAGCTGTGCCAACCCGACCTGATTCAGAGTTGCATCCAGCCCAATTGGAGTCACCGCATAGGATTTATTATTGTCCGCGACATAAGAAATTGCAGCGTAAATAAAATTAAGCGGATTAGCGCGCTGGCGTATATCTTTGTGGTTTCTGAAAAATGACGTAAATTGCGCTGACATACTAATGACAAGCGCTAATGAAAGGAAAAGTGCAACACCAGAGATTTTAATTTTTCGCCACATTTCCGGCAGCGGCTGCAAGTAATTTATACGGGCGCGAATTATCATATATGAAGGTATAACACCTAAAAATAATAGATAGCCCAATAATTCAAAGGACAACAAAGAGGTTATTTCAGCAAGATCCGTTTCAGCTGCATTCTGAATCATCAAGCGGTGGATAACGATGCCATAAGCATTCATAAAATACGCAACTGCCGCCGCCACTAACACCAGCGTCACAAAAAGTGGTTTAACGATGTAAGGTATAACCAGTAGATTCAAAACAACAAAGATCAACAGCCACAATAAAGCCCCCAGACAAAGCGTAAAAAAACCGCCACTAATACTGAAACTATTAACAACTTTGTGAACCGCAATAAAAAATGCAGTGTTGTAAAATAGAACCAAAATTAATGATGTCAGTGCAGCGAAACGCACACTCGTTGTGGATTTCAACACATCTATGTTCAAGTGGGTTGATCTATTCATGATCATCACTAAATAAATCCCTCCACGATTAAGCGCTGAGCCGCAGCACCGAATAACTCATCTATATAAAAATTATCAAAGGCCGTTACTCTATAAGGGTCACGAGAAATTGTTAATCCTTTGCCATCGATATGAATACGGTAACGCTGAACGGGATAATAAACACCAGCATCAACACAACCTTGATACACCACTAAAAAGTCCATTGCCTGCTGAGCATTCGCTGCTAGATTTTCTATGGGCACTAACACATCAAGATGTCTGCGATAAATAGCCACCTCACCATAATTAGGGTCATTGACGTTGACTGGAGATTGTACAAAAACGGGGGAATGTAATTGCTGCTCAGGTGAGTCTGTTATTAATGTCACAACAATTTTGTGTTGATAAAGATAATAGCCTGATGCAATTTCCCAATGCAGGCTTAGTTGGTTGCGACGAAGAACCGCGGTTAAACGAAAAGCCTTATCAACCGATAAAAATTCTGATTTGTCGCCTGGCAACGCGCCAAATTGTGGACTCGTTGCATAGACTCCGCCACATAACATAAGCAACGCTAATGCTATGCTCCATCGAACTACGTCTATTCCAGCACTATGAATGACCAATAATCGATACATTTGAATTCCTCGCTCTTGTTTTCTAGTCTGGACAAGAATTCTTAAGTAAAGATTAAGATGCACTGACTAGGTCCACCTTAAGATTTCCTTAATTTTCATCTGCCTTAATAGAGGACAGAAAAACATTCCGGAGAATAACGATGAAGACATTCATAAAAACCATTATTTTTTTAGTAATGGCCATCAGCTATGGTGCTTTTGCCGCCACTGATACGCTTGACCTCAGTGCATACAAAGGAAAGGTAGTGTATGTCGATTTTTGGGCATCCTGGTGTGGTCCCTGTCGCCAATCCTTTCCATGGATGAATGAACTGCATCAACAAAAAGCGGAGCAAGGCTTAGTCATTATTGGTGTTAACGTGGATCAGGAACGGGCTTTGGCAGATGCATTTATCAATGAGCTCAAGCCTGCCTTTCCTATCGTGTTTGATGCTTCAGGCACCTTAGCAACTGCCTACCAAGTCGCCGCAATGCCCAGTGCATTTATTATTGGACGCGATGGAAAAGTGCGTTTCAAACATCTTGGTTTTCATAAAGAAAAACGCAGCCAGTACGAACAAGAAATTCAGCAATTGTTGAATGAGCCTACCCCTTAACAACACTGTTTAATGATGTGAGCTACCCGGAGATTAGTATGAAACTCAGCGTAATAACACGATTAGCACTCGTGGTTCTAGGCTTCAGCCTAGTCACCGGTTGCTCGTCGTTAGGCGTAAAACCTTGGGAGCGTGATTTGCTCGCCAAAAAATGTATGCAACCTAACGGTTATCCACTCGAAAGTGCAGCGGACGACCACACGTATTTCAGTAAAGAAGCGAGTGCCGGTGGCAGAGGCTTTGGCGGAGGTGGCTGCGGATGCAACTAACAACGAAACAAAAATCGGTACGCATGGCTTTAGCAGCCGCAAGCGCAAGTTTACTGGCGGGCACAGCACACGCAGAAGATAAAACGCCTTGGCAAGTCGATAGTGCTCTATCTATTTATTCCGAATCCGATAGTCGTGTAACGGCGATTGAGCCGATTGTCTCACTCAAAAAAGATATGGGTGGCGAACGCACGTTAGCGATGAAATTAACCTTGGATTCTTTGACCGGTGCATCGCCCAATGGGGCACTGGCATCCAATGAAACACAAACGTTTACAGGGCCATCTGGTGAACACTCTTACTCGACGGACGCGGGTGAAACGCCACTGGACACTAGTTTTAAAGATACGCGCTCCGCATTTAATATTAATTGGGATCAACCATTCGGCGAGCGCAATCGCATCAGTGTTGGCGCTAATCTTTCCGCTGAATATGATTTCCAATCTGCCGCACTCAGTGCCGCCATTGCGCGGGATTTCAATAATAAAAATACAACGCTCTCATTGGGTATGAATATTGAGGCCGATACCATTAAACCTGTTGGCGGCACACCTATAGCATTTTCTTCGATGAATAATACGCAGAACGATGAAAGTGATGACAATAAAGATGGCAGTAATGAAAGCAAAACAGTTACCGACCTTCTTTTAGGTATGACGCAAGTGATGAATCGTCATTGGTTAACACAAGTGAATGTTTCATGGGGTGATTCCAGTGGTTATCACAATGATCCCTACAAAATCCTCTCGGTATTGAATGCCGATGGCACCTTGGCAGAAAGTGCAGAGTTCCTGGGTAATGCATGGTATTTGTACGAAAGCCGTCCAGATAGTCGCTCACGCACCAGCTTGTATTGGGGCAACAAAATTCATTTGACTGAAGATGCCATTGATGTGTCCTATCGCTATTACACCGATGATTGGGGGATAGATTCACACACCGTGGATTTGCGCTATCGTTATGTCTTTGGTGGCAATATGTATTTGGAACCCCATGTGCGTTGGTATACACAAACAGCTGCCGATTTTTATCGCCTTTATTTAGCACAAGGTGTAGATACCAGCGGCACTACCGCAAATGTGGATTACGCTTCCGCTGATTCACGGTTAGGTGAATTTACGGGCACCACCTTTGGTGTGAAATACGGAATTGAATTCAATCAAGCCAGTGAATTGAATATTCGCATTGAACAATACCAACAAACCAGTGATGCCGGCGTACCAGACACCATGACAGCGCTGAATGGCATTGATGTAAGCCCTGAATTAAGTGCCATTATGGTGTTGGTTGGCTATTCGTTTGAATTTTAAGTAACACACCTTTGGGCACGCCGGATAAAACGGCGTGCCTATTTTTATTCTTGTTTTATTCTTGGCAATTTTCTTGTGGATAGAATCACACCCACATACACTTTGGGTTATCACTTTGATTGATAACAGCGAATTAGATGAATAGCCATGCCCGATTATCAAATACGCCAAGAACAAGATCACTGGATCGGCTCTTTCAACGCTATGGCAAGCCCCTGTGAAATTATTATCGACGATCCCAGTGAACAACTGGCTCACAGGCTCACGGGTATCGCGCAACAAGAAGCCCTTCGCATTCAAAACACCTTTAGCCGCTATCAACAAAACAACATAGTATGGCGCATTAATCACGCTCAAGGTGAAGTCATTACCGTAGATGATGAAACCGCACTGCTGCTGGATTTCGCTGAGCTGTGCCATCAATTAAGTGATGGCTTGTTTGATATTACGTCAGGTGTGCTGCGACGAGCATGGACATTTGATGGCTCCGATAAATTACCCAGTCAAACACAAATCGATGCGCTACTGCCACTGGTTGGTTGGAAAAAAATTCTCTGGAAAAAACCACAACTGTCTATTCCCATTGGAATGGAAATTGATTTTGGTGGTATTGGTAAAGAGTATGCAGTCGATCGCGTTTTACAACTATTGCGCCATGAAACCCATGCGCCAGTGTTAGTTAATTTTGGCGGCGACTTGGCAGTTTCTGGTGCGCGTCGCCAGAATCAATCTTGGCAAGTCGGCATAGAAACACCCAGCACCACGACCAACACACAGGTGCTCAGTCCACCAGAAGCGGCTACCCATTCTGGAAAAAAAATCGCCGCTAACATTTTGGAATTATCCGCAGGCGCACTAGCAACCAGCGGTGATTCGCGTCGTTTTTTATGGCGCGATGGTATTCGCTATAGCCATATACTCAACCCGTTTACCGGTTACCCCGTACAAGATGCACCGCGCTCTATTACGGTAGCAGGTTCAAATTGTGTGCAAGCAGGCATGCTCGCCACTTTTGGATTGCTACAAGGTGCCGCTGCGGAAAAATTTCTGCACGAACAAGAAGCCATTTTTTGGTGCTTACGATAATAAAAGGATACAGCAATGCGTTTACTGTTAGTGGAAGATGATTTGATGCTAGGTGAGGGATTGCAAGAAGCTCTAGCACCGCGCGGCTATGCCGTTGATTGGGTAAAAGACGGTGAAAGCGCCTTGCGAGCCTTGCGTCGCCATAGCTTTGAAATAATGGTATTGGATATTGGTTTACCCGGTATTGATGGCATAGACGTTTTAAAAACCCTCAGACGTGAAAACATGGTGTTGCCGGTGTTATTACTGACCGCGCGCGATACCTTGAGCGATAAAGTGGCCGGTTTAGATTCTGGTGCCGATGATTATTTATTAAAACCGTTTGATTTAGACGAATTATTTGCACGCCTGCGAGCACTTACTCGTCGCGCTACCGGTCGCGCTACGGCTGCGATTATTCATGGTGATTTACGCATTAACCCTGACGATCAAAGCGTCACGTATAAAGATCAATCAGTGATCCTCGCACGACGCGAATACATGCTGCTAATTAAGTTACTGGAAAACACGGGAAGAATTTTAAGCCGTGAACAGTTAGAGCAAAGTATTTACGGCTGGACGGATGATCTCGATAGCAACGCCTTGGAAGTACACATCCATCATTTACGTAAAAAAATAGCGCTGGACTTAATCCGCACCGTGAGAGGTGTTGGTTATGTTATCGACAAACCCGAAAAACCAACACATCAATAAACACCATTTTCCCTATTGTTTTATGCGCAATCACCTTGTTTGCTATAGAGGCTCATAGATGAAGATGATGTCGACAACCTCCATAAAATTTCATTTATTACTTAGCTTGCTAGGCATTTTGTTGGCTTGCTCTTTGATGATTTTTTTTGTTAACCGTTACTTGGCCGTGGTTGAAGTCGATGAGCTTTATGATGCACAACTCGCGCAAACCAGTAGAATCATGCAAGGTTTTGTAGATCGTCCGATTGATGAAATTGATTTCGACAATTTAAATACAGCTTTTCTAAAGGCTGTTGTTGCCTACTCAGGCGATATGGATGATGAACGTCGTGAAACGGGGCATGGCTATGAAGGAAAGTTGGCGATACAAATTTGGGACAGCGAAGGCAATCTGTTAGTCAAAACACCTACCGCGCCTATGTACGCGTTATCACCATTGAAGAATGGTTATTTTTTAAAAAAATATCTCGATTTTAATTGGTATGTTTTTGCCCATCGCGCCACACAAAATGGACTCTGGATTATTTTGGCGGAACGAGAAGATGTACGCAATGAACTAACCCATAAAATTTCCATGAGTTATGTTGCTGGTTTTATATTAATCACCTTTTTTCTCGCGGGCAGTTTATGGTTTGCCGTTAATCGTGGGCTGCGACCTCTCGTTCATATATCTTCCCAAATTAGCGAAAGGCATATTGATCGCTTGGAAGCCGTTGGCGTTGACAACCGCTTATCTAGCTCAAGGCTGCCCGATGAATTAAAGCCCTTAGTGGGCGCGATCAATGCGCTCATGGGACGAGTAGCGCATGATCTTGAACGCGAGCGTCGTTTTCTAGGCGATGTGGCACATGAATTACGTACTCCCTTGGCCGGTTTAAAATTACACGCACAAATTGCATTTGCTGCCGATAATCTAATGACCTGCAAACAGAGTATTCACAAAGTGATTCTCGGGATTGATCGCAGCACACGCCTTGTGACTCAACTACTGACATTAGCGCGATTAGATGCACGAGCGTTAGGCGAAAAAGAAATGATTACTATCGGTCAGTTCTGCAAAGACTTGATTGATAATAATGATAACCCGATAACAGGCTCACCTTTCGATCACCATCATCACATCATACTTTCTCCCTCATTAATGCAGTTACAACTTCCCGCATATCCTGTGTTACTGAGTGTGATGCTTCGCAATCTTCTGGAAAATGCCTGTCGCTACAGCCCAGCCAATACATTCATTCATATTGACGGCGGAACTCTCACGACAGAGCAGATTTTTTTATCGATCGTGGATGAAGGTGAAGGAGTTCCCGCTGAGCGTTTAGCATCATTAGGTAATCGTTTTTTCCGTGAAAATAAAGCTGACCGGCAAGGCAGTGGGCTGGGGTTATCCATTGTCAAACGGATTGCCGAATTACATGATGGTCAGGTGGAGTTTCATAATCACTCACCCCACGGGTTGGAGGTGAATATTGTCTTTACTCTTCCCTCTCACTCTTCGGTAACAGATACCAGTAATGCGTCTTTTCCAATGGAAAAATATCCGGCAACTCGGGGTTGGCCAAACGAATAATGCGATGATGTGTCCCCAATTCTTCTAATCCATACTTCACCCGTGGGTGATTATAAAAAAAACGATCAAACTGACCATTAGCTAAAATAATATCCCACCCCCGCTCCAATCGCCCCGCCAACTCATCGTTTTTATGATTCACAAAAAAATACATTGCCGCGGGATAGCTGATTAATAAATGCGGCTCTACCATCAAATCAAATTCATTTAAAAATGCCTGCTCATTACTGATTTCCGTAATACCACGCGGGAAGTAATCAAAGCGTTTTGCCGCTAGCATTTTATAGAGCTGATCTTTGCCCAAACCTTCTGTCGCACGTAAACCATTAGCCCGTAAAATAGACGTGTCTGGCCAATTGGCGCCTTGGCCTGCAACATAGTGTTGTAAATCCGAGAGTGTTTTAACTTGCGCAAATTTACCCGCATCTTCACGGCGAATAACGATCAATCGGGTACCGATTAAACCCTTGAACAGTGGCACTCGAATGGGACGCAACAAGGTTTCTCGCTGTTGGGATGTGGCGGTCCAAAGCACACCAGGATTATTCTCACTGGTTAACTCAACCAACCAACGCCATTGCGTAAACTGACGATCCGAAAAACGAAATTGAATCACTTCGTCCTCGGCCTTACTGGCATTCAACACTAAACGAAGCAGATTGACGTAATAATCGTCCTGACGTGCAGGACTAACAGCTTTAATATCAACCACATAGGGGCGGGGTTCGGCGCAAATTTTGGCGCCAACCGACGAAAAGACCAGCAGGCACAGGACAAACCAACGCCGCAACATACGCTTACCCAAAAAAGAACTCTTTCGTTGAGATTAGCACAGCCAAACAGATGACACCTCCCTAGTTGCTGCGTATAGTCACCGATCATTTGTTTGCCGCCCTCATAGGATTCTTTCGATGCAACAAAAATTGGAAACTCGCACTTTTTTGCTGTTTTTGCTCTTGGTGTCAGTGGGCTTTTTAATGCTGCTCAAGCCCTTTTTTGGGCCTATCTTCTGGGCATGTGCCATTGCCGTTATATTCTTCCCCATACAAAAGGCACTGTTAAAACGCTTTCAGGGTTACACCAACCTCTGCGCGCTCGCCACTTTGTTGTTGTGCATGATCATCGTGGTTATCCCAGCGACCCTCTTGGTCAGCTCTGTGGTCACGGAAGGTGCTGCTGCCTACCAAAAGCTCGAATCCGGAGAATTCAATCCCGCGCAATACATTGAACAAGTCCGTACGGCTTTCCCCGGCTTACAGCAAACCTTGGATCGCTTTGGAATCGATATCATCAAAATCAAAGAAAGCGCACTCTCCGTCGCTGTCGGCGGCGGCAAACTTGCCGCACAACACGCTCTCAGTATCGGCCAAAATACCTTTAAGTTATTGCTCAATATTTGTTTGATGCTGTATCTCACCTTCTTTTTATTGCGCGATGGCGAATATTTGTTGGAGTTACTGATTCGCGCTCTACCCTTGGGCGATGCTCGCGAGCGCATGTTGTTTGCCAAATTTGGTGAAGTCACTCGCGCCACCATCAAAGGCAATTTAGTGATCGCCATCGTTCAAGGCAGCTTAGGTGGATTAATTTTCTGGATTCTCGGTATTCCTGGCGCCTTGTTGTGGGGCGTGGTTATGGCCGTACTTTCCTTAATTCCCGCCGTAGGGCCAGCGATTGTATGGGCCCCCGTAGCACTCTATTTATTTGCGATAGGTGCGAACGTAAAAGCGATCGTTTTAATTGCTTTCGGTATGGGCGTGATTGGCTTGATCGACAACATCCTGCGCCCGATTCTGGTGGGACGCGACACCAAACTGCCCGACTACGTTGTGCTCTTATCCACGCTCGGCGGCCTAGGCCTGTTTGGAATTAATGGCTTTGTGATTGGCCCCTTGGTCGCCGCCTTGTTTATCGCCTTTTGGGGAATTTTTATTCGCGAAGTCCACGTACTAGCTCCTGATAATGAGCCTGATTTACGCATCACCGACCACACAAACCAGCAAGCAGCGAATACAAACCAAAACGCAAAACCGTAATCTGCTAGACTGCGCGGCCTTTTTATTACCTTTTATTGTTTTTATCGATTAGAGAGAGAACCTCATGTCACACAATTACACCAGCGTTGAAGAGCGCGTGAGCTACGGCATTGGCCGTCAAATGGGTCAGCAATTACTCGAAAACCCCTTCGATGGCATCGCCAATGAAGCGGTAGCACAGGGCCTGCTGGATGCACTGAGCGGTAAAGCTATGACCATCAGCAATGCGGATATGCAAGCCGCATTTGAAGAAATTAATAACCGCATGCAAGCAAAACAAGCGGAACAGACCAAACTGCAAGCCGCCGCAGGCGAAGCATTTCTGGCAGAAAATGCTAAAAAAGCCGGCATAGTTGTCACCGCATCTGGTTTGCAATACGAAGTGATTACTCAAGGTACTGGCGCTATTCCAACCGCTACCTCAAAAGTGAAAACCCATTACCACGGCACCTTGATCGACGGCACCGTGTTTGATAGCTCAGTAAAACGTGGTCAGCCAATCGATTTCCCCGTCAACGGTGTTATCGCGGGCTGGACTGAAGCGCTGCAATTGATGCCTGTAGGCTCCAAATGGCGTTTGTATATCCCGCACAACCTCGCTTACGGTGAGCGTGGTGCTGGTGCAAGCATTGCACCCTTCTCTGCATTGATTTTTGATGTTGAGCTGATTGATATTATCGGTTAATCCTTGTTTTTCCTAACGCCAACCCTTTGCAGGGTTGGCGTTTTTTATTGCCGTGCTTTTTACGATCTGGTGGATGTATGTGGTTTAAAAATTTACGTTTGTATCGATTAATTGAACCTTGGACGCTAAGCGCCGACGAGCTCAACCTTAAACTAGCCGATTTTTGTTTTAACCCCTGCGGCAGTCTCGATCCTATGCGCTATGGCTTTGAACCACCACTCGGTCGCCAGGGGAGCGAATATGTACATGCCACCAATGGTTACCTCATGATCTGTGCCAAAAAGCAGGAAAAAATTCTACCGAGCGGCGTAATTAAAGAACAGTTGGAAGAAAAAATTCTTGCGATTAGCGAGGCCGAATCACGCAATGTCAGCCGCAAGGAACGGGATGCACTAAAAGATGAAATTATTTTTTCGTTACTGCCCAAAGCCTTTACTAAATCCTCTTTAGATTTTGCGTACATTGCGCCGCAAGAGAAATTGTTAGTCGTCAATGCTTCATCCGCAAAACGCGCCGAGGATTTAATCAGCAAATTGCGCGAAGCGCTGGGTAGTTTGCGAACATTGCCCATAGCGCCCAAGAATATTCCCACTCAAGTCATGACTCATTGGCTGAGCGAATCGCAAGCACCGCATCAATTTGAATTGGGCGAAGAATGCGAACTACAAGCACCCAAAGATGGCCGCGTTATTCGTTGTAAAAAACAAGACCTCACCGCTAGCGAAATTCTCAGCCATATCAATAGCGGCATGTTTGTCAGCAAAATTGCGCTCACGTGGAAAGAAGCAATTCATTGTGTTATCGACGATCAGCTCGCGGTAAAACGTGTGAAATTTGAAGATTCCATCAGCGAAAAAGCCAACGACCGCAACCCTGAAACCAAGGCTGAACAATTTGATGCCGATTTTGCGATTATGGCGTTGGAATTAAAAAACTTTATTCAAGCCCTGCTTGCTGCCTTTGGCGGTGAGGATGAGTCAGCGTTTGCAAATTAGGGGCGTCTCTTTATTTTTGATTAAATGACCACTATGACAATGAACACAACCTGCGACCTCAGCCAGCGCAAGCTATCGCTTGTATTGAGCCTTTATATAGGCCTAATTCTCAATAGCACCTTATTCATCAATAATGGCGCCTCAGGCGGCTGGCTTGAAGTAGTGTCTGCGGTTTTATCCGCTATTGCCATGGTGGCATTTACCTATGGCTTGTTGAGTTTGTTCAGTGTGTTCGGCACGACCCTTTATAAATTACTCAGTGGTTTTGTTGTTATAGCATCAGCCGCCGCTAGTTATTACATGATTTTTTTTAATGTAGTGATTGGATATGGCGTCATAGTGTCAACACTCACGCTCGATACCGATTTACACACCGAATCCGTTGGTTATAAATTCATGCTGTGGCTGCTGATAGCAGGCATTATTCCTGCGCTATTGATCACACGGATTCGCATTATCAACAGCCTTTATCAGCGCCGTTGGCGCGGCATTATTCCCTTCCTAACCAGCATAGTTCCTGCATTAGGCATTATTGTAATCATGGTTGTGAGTGTTAAAACGATTGTGCACTTAACCGAAGAACAAGCGATTAAAAATAACAAATATGTAGCCAGTACGGGCGGCATTATCGCGCACAGTTTTTTGCCAACCAACTGGATCGCGGGACTTGGGATTTACCTGCATCAAATCGTTCATGAAAAAACCACAGCGACCACACTATTGAACCCTGCAACAGAATTTACCTATCACTCAACACCCAATATGGAAGATTTGTATGTTGTTTTTGTGATTGGTGAAACCACGCGCGGAGATCACATGGGTATGCTCGGCTATGAACGCAACACCACACCATTACTCGCGCAGGAGCCAAATGTGATTGCCTTTGCCGGCACATCCTGCGACACCGCTACTAAATTATCTCTGCGTTGCATGTTCGTCCGTGAAGGCGGTACAGAAAATAACGCCCAGCGCACATTGAAAGAGCGCAATATATTTGCCGTGCTACGCAAACTAGGCTTCACCTCAGAACTCTTTGCGATGCAAAGCGAAGCGTGGTTTTATAGCAGCATAGATGCAAATCGTTATGAGATTCGTGAAGTGATTGCCTCAGCCAATGCTCACAGCAATCGCCCGATTGATGACATGCTGTTGGTAAGTCAATTGAAAAAATCCATTCAAACCTTTAACAAGGGCAAACATCTGGTTGTTCTGCACACCAAAGGTTCACATTATTTATACAGCCAACGTTACACCAAAGAATTTGCTCAGTTTCAACCAGAATGTATGGATATAGATGCAACTTGTAGCAAACAACAATTGATTAATTCTTATGATAACAGCGTGCTCTATGTGGATTATGTATTGAAAAATGTATTGGACGAAATGCGCGATAAAAATGCAATCGTGTTTTACACCTCTGACCATGGTGAATCCATCGATGAAAACAATCATTTCCATGCTACCCCCAAAGAAATAGCACCACCGGAACAATTCAATGTTCCCTTTATTGTGTGGGCATCCGACACATTTCTTAGCACCCCCGAAAATCAAATGGCTTTTGCAGAATTAAAAACCAAAAAAGCGATGGAATTTACGGCGACACATACCGAATTATTTGACAGTATTTTAGGCTGTATAGGTTTTAGCTCACCGGATGGTGGCATTAACCCCAACAATAATTGGTGCGCCACCACTCAATAATGTTTCCCTCTATGCCGGTGTCCGCCATACAGAGCGGACACGACTATCGGACACACTCCAACTCCCGCCACAAAAAAAATTCTTTTGCAAACAATCCATTAGCGATGTGGCACACATATGGCTTAACGCAATATGACTACCGCTATTACCCAGCAACAAGTAGTAGCGCGTAACAAGTTTAGTCATTTGCATCAATAACCAATAACGCATACCTGCCATGAGCAGAATCACAGAAACCATAGGGAATCTTATGAAAAAAATTCACTCGCGGATCTTTCTAACGTTGAGTCTTCTCGCATTAACCGCCTGTGGCGGCTCGAATGATTCAAAACAATCAAGCAGTGCCAGTTCATCGTCAATATCAAGCTCAAGTTCGAGCACTATGTCGAATTCAAGCACTAGCTCGAGCTCCAGATCTAGCTCAAGTTCAAGCTCCGACATTAGCGTATCGATTGATTTCTTTGTTTCGGGAACCGTTGTTGGCTTACCGGAAAACGAATCCGTTGGCATTCGCTTTAATAACGACGATGAAGTGATCGCCACTCAAAATGGCACTGTTGTGCTTAAAACGGAGATCCATACCGCGCAAGACTATCATGTAACCGTCAGCACACAGCCAGACAATGCCTACTGCGTAGTTGCGCGGGGCATAGGAAAACTTCACAAAGAAATTACCAATGACATCCGCATCGAATGTGCCACTGACACCGCCGCTGAAACAGCAGAGTTGTTTGATAGCGACAAACTGCATCGCATGCGCTTAACGATTTCAGTAGAAGAATGGTTTGGATTTACTTATTCGATTTATCGCTCCTTTGGCCAATCAGAGTTATATCGCAAAGGCACATTAGAATACCTCGATGAGGACAATAATGTTGTACGTACAATCCCTAATGTCGGCTTCCGTATGCGCGGCAACAGCAGCAGAACATACCCAGAAGCGTGGAACGAAACCTTTACTGCACCCATTAATCCCGCCAGATTTCACTTCAATCTAAAATTTGATGAAACGTTTGAAGAAGATGAAAGCGTCTACGCGTGCATTGACGAAGAAGGAAATCCAGCCGCTATTGATACTGATGCCTGTTTGAATAGACTGGCGAGCGATGTTCCTGCCATAGAAGAGAATGATGACCGCAGCTTTATGGGCGTTGAAAGTTTTGCACTCAAAATGAACAAAGATGATCCAACATACATTCGCGAAGCTTTATCCCACACCCTCTTGCAAGACAATCATGCGGGTGCAGGTCGCGCCGCTCACGCGAGTTTAGAACTGGTGATTGAACCCACGGAAAGCATTACACAACTCTATGGCAAACCTTTACCTCAAACACATCACATGGGTGTTTTCACCTTGTTTGAAACCATCGATAAAATGTTTGTCAAAAATCGCTTTGGCAAAAATGGGTATTTATTCAAGGTGGGCGTGAGCAATCTACTGGAAGGTGATGATCCAGAATGTCTTGACTACAATCCATTGTTGCACGGTTATACCAATGAAAATTATTGCACCATGGGTGTTGAGACTGTAGACCCTACGAGTCGCGCTGATTGGTTGGGTGAAGAAAAAAGTCAAGATCAAGATTACGTAAATAGTTTTGAAATTTTTAATGGCACGCAGTTTGTCCCCTACCGCCCCATTTTCGATTTAAAAACCAAAAAAGATGAAATCGTTCAAGCTCGTGGTGAACTAAATGCATTAATCGCCGTTATTAGCAGCGAACCAACACTGGAAGAGCTGGGGGCAGTGTTTGATATTGATTCTTTTATTCGCGCACAAGCGGTGGATATTGTGACTGGGGCAGCTGATCACTATGTACGCATTGCTAACAATTATTATGTTTACCAACATCCCACCACCAAAAAATGGTACTACTTAACTTATGACTACGATTTTTCGTTCCGTAACAATCATCCAGCCTCGTGGGGAAATTTTGACTCTCCTGTGTTTGATAATATTATTGCCAGCACTATTTTTACTGATAATGGCAATCGCTGGAATGATCGCAATTTTGGTTTTGAACCCGAGCTTTTCAACCTCATTTTTGCGGATGCAGACAATCGTGAAAAATTATTAGCGCAAGTAAAAGAACTCCGCACGACTTGGTTAGATTGGGAACACCGAATTAAACCCATGACCGATGTATGGTTCGATAAGATAGCGCCAGAAATTAATAAAATGACCGCTACTGACTCCTTCCCCGACACTCAATTCAATCGGAATGCAGCGACAGGCAGTAGTTACACAATGGCAGAGGGTGGATCATCTACCGACACGTTAAAAAATTATATTCAAGGTAGAAACACGACGCTGATAACCGAAGCGCCATAAACATCAATATCATCTCTACATTAAAGCCGAGCAATGCAAATTGCTCGGCTTTTTTATTGCGCAAGACTCATGATAATTCAACGCTAAGTGTGCAATACCACAGTGATGTATTAAACATCGCTAGGTCTTTACATTTAAAAACAGGATCTTGATTGCTTCAGGACTCATTAATGACTATATTTTGATCGAGCATAACAATAAACATTGAAATTCAACGACAGGCTTTTCATGAAAAATCTATTCTTCGCTTCCGTTATAACGTTTAGCACTTGCACGTTGATTGCCTGTGGCGGCTCATCCGGCAGCGGTGGTAGCTCCAAGAGCAGCGCCAGCAGTTCTACTGCAACTACGGCTAGTATCACCGGAACAGTGAGTGGATTACCCGATGCAACACAGGTTGGTATACGCATTAACAATGGCAGTTCCGTCACTCTCAGCAGCAATGGCGTGGTGACCTTGGCACAGACGTGGGACACGAATGAAGCCTATCACGTGCAAGTCACAGCGCAACCCAATAATGCTTACTGTGTGGTGATGCGTGGAATAGGCAAACCGATCACTGGCAGCGTGAATGATATTCGTATTGAATGTGCCACAGGTAGCGCCGCAGAAAGTGCGCAATTATTTGATACGGATAAATTGCACCATATGCGATTAACGGTAAATGTTGATGAATGGAACGCATTTACACTCTCCAACGACCGTTCATTTTTACAATCAGAAATTTATCGCATTGACACGTTGGAATACCTTGATAGCGATAATAATCTATTGGCGACAGTACCCAATGTGGGTTTTCGCATGCGTGGCAATACCAGCCGCACACTGCCAGAGTCATGGGAAAATGGGGAACCACTTAAACCACGCCGCTTTCATATCAATGTAAAATTTGATGAAACCTTTGAAGATGATGAAAGCGTTTATGCCTGTATTGATGACAATGGTAACCCCGCCAAAATTGATAGCACTAAATGCTTAAATCGTTTAGCAACCGATATACCTGAAGTGGCGGAAAATGATGGCCGCACCTTTATGGGGGTCGAGAGTGTTGCACTTAAAATGAATAAAGATGATCCCACCTATATTCGTGAGGCATTGGCACATACTATTTTGCGTGACAATGGCGCTGCTGTTGGTCGCACCAGCCATATCTCTCTGGAGTTAGTAATTACCGCTAGCGAGACGAGCACCCAACTCTATGGCAAGAACCTACCACAAACCTATCACATGGGTGTTTTCACACTCGACGAAGCCGTTGATAAAGTATTTGTAAAAAATCGCTACGGAAAAAATGGTTATTTATTCAAAATCGGCGTCAGCAATTTAATGCAAGGCGATGATCCAGAGTGCATTGATTACAATCCCAGCCTTTATGGATATACCAATAATAACTACTGCGATATGGGCGTTGAAGTGATAGACCCAAGCACCCGCGAAGATTGGGTTAATGAAAATAATGCGTTTGACGCAGATTATGTAAACAATATGCGCAGCTACACCAACAACACAGGTAATAGCGCACAGTTCACACCCTATAGGCCGAGTTTTGATTTAAAAACCAAAAAAGATGAAATCACAACCGCGCGCACAGAATTAAATGCCTTAATCGCTGTTATCAGTAACGATCCAACGATAGAAGAATTGGCTGCCGTTTTTGATATTGATTCATTTATCCGCGCTCAAGCAGCGGACATTGTCGTGGGTGCAGTGGATCACTATGTCCGCATTGCCAACAATTATTATCTGTATCAACATCCCACCACCAAAAAATGGTATTACCTAAGCTACGATTACGATTTCTCCTTCCGCAATAATCACCCTGTACAGTGGACATCCAATCCTATTCCCGTTTTTGATAGTGTTATCGCCAGTACTATTTTCACCGCCAGTAACGGCAACCGCTGGGCAGATAAAAATTTGGGGTACGAACCAGAGCTTTATAATATTATTTTTGCCGATCAAACCAATCGCGATAAATTATTAACCCAAATTGGCGAGCTACGCCGCACATGGCTGGATTGGGAGCACCGCACTCAACCGCTCACCGAAGCATGGTTAGATAAAATAGCGCCAGAGATTGCAAAAACAACGGCTGGCAGCGATGCGTTTGAAGACACCACCTTTAATCGCAATGCCGCCACAGGAAATAGTTATAGTTTTAGCTTGAATGGCAGCAACCGCTCATCAACGGATACCCTTAAAAATTATATTCAGGGGCGCAACACAACCTTATTACAGGAAGCGCCCTAAAATAGATTATTGATAAAAAAACAGCAGAGCAAAGCAGTGTGTGCTGCTGCTTTTTCTCCAAGGATTATTATTTCTCACTCGCAATCGTTTTACGCGCCTCTTCCATGGTCAAATAAAAACGCAACACGCCTTTTATCGGTTTTATATTCGCGTGGGCCAAGGTACTGAGTGGCTGTTTTGGAATATCCGTTAAAATTAATTCGGTATGATTGTGTTCGCACTTGGCGATTAATTTATTCAATGCTGACAAACCACCTGCATCCAACAAGGAAACGTCTTTTAGCGATAAAATAATGTGCTGCTGCTCGCTGCACAAGGTTGATAACTCGCCAAATACGCGGTCTGCCGCCGCAAAAAATAAGGGCCCACTGATACTAAATGCACGCCAATGCTCTGGTAAGGGAGCAGAATCATTGGCAGTAACATCATCCACATGCGTCATGGCCGCAATTTCTTTCATAAATAACAGCGCCGCCAACACGATGCCCGCCGTAATCGCAATCACCATATCGAACAACACTGTTAATGCAAAACAGGTTACAAAAACCCAAATATCACCCCGTGGCGCTGTTTTAACTAAATGCACAGCTTTATGCGCTTCGCTCATACCCCAAGCGACCATCACCAATAATGCGGCCATGGCGGCCATGGGTACATACGCGAGCAAAGGTGCAAGTGCGACCAACCCCAGCAACACGACTAGCGCATGAATCATTCCTGCCACGGGCGATTCTGCACCCGCTTTAATACTTGCAGCAGAACGTGCAAGTGCTGCGGTCGCCGTAATGCCACCAAAAAATGGCGTGATGATATTGGCAATACCCTGCCCTAATAATTCACTATTCGCGCTATGGCGTTTGCCCGACATACCATCCAACACCACCGCACAGAGTAAAGATTCAATCGCACCGAGCATGGCAATCGCAAAGGCGGCGGCAAGTAAATCTTGCACCACCCGTGAAGTCCATTGAATCGGTTCTCCATCGGCACCCGACTGTAACCAAGGCCATTCAAATTGAGGTAACTGCGGCGGAATACCGAAACCAGTTGTACCATCGACCAGCGTATAAGAAAAACGCGAGCCAATCGTATCGACAGCAAAGCCGGATTGATTCAAAAATACAGCGACTAAAGTGCCAACAATTAGCGCGGGTAAATGCGGCGGCACGGGTAATTTTAATAACGGCCATAACAGCATGATGGCAAAGGTTACCGCAGCGACAACAAAACTTGGCCAATAAAAATCCGGCAAGTGTTGCATTAACAACCAGAGCTTTTCCAAATAGTGTTCAGGCATTGCGTCGAACTGCAAACCCAAAAAATCTTTTATTTGTAAGGTCGCAATCACCACCGCAATACCGGCGGTAAAGCCCAGCGTTACCGCTTCGGGAATATATTCAATTAAACGCCCCAAACGCAGCAGCGCCATCACCACTAAAATTACGCCAGCCATCACACTGGCGACCAGCAAGCCTCCCAACCCGTATTGTTGTGCAATGGGGTACAGAATCACGACAAACGCAGCGGTAGGCCCCGAAATACTAAAACGTGAACCGCCGAGTAGTGGAATTAAAAATCCGGCAATAATCGCGGTGTATAAACCGTATTGTGGTGGCACACCACTGGCGATGGCGAGCGCCATCGCCAGTGGAATCGCAATAATCCCCACGGTGATGCCGGCTAATAGATCACGCGTAAAACGTGGCGCACCATATTTTTCAGCAACGCAAGCTTCACGCAGGGCATGACCAAGACGAAGAGAAAATAAATGGGCACGATGGGGCATAAAAAACCTCAATCAGACAATAAACCCTTTATCCAGCAGGATTCATGCCTGAATACAGATAGGAATTACATTCTCACAGGCTATAATGCACCGCATTCACAGCAATACCGCTTCAAAACGCATCGGGATATTCACCATGAAAATAGTGTGTAGACATTTGTCTTTCAGTATTACTCTTATTATCGCTCTCTTTAGTGCTGCTTGCACAAAATCACCCGAACTGAGCAAAATTTCTGGCTACGCTCAAGGCACGACTTACAACCTGACCTTTGAAATACCTGCTAATGCCAATGTGGAACTCACGACCATTGAAAAAGCCGTCAACGATGAACTTGCGCGCATTGATGTGGAGCTATCCAATTATCGTGATGATTCTGCTATCGAACAATTTAATGCACAAAAAACGACTGAGCCTTTAGAAGTCAGCGCCGAATTAGTCGCACTCATTGAAGAAGCGCGCAAAATACATCGCGCAAGCAACGGCTGCTACGACCTTACGGTTAAACCCTTATTCGATTTATGGGGTTTTAAAAAAGATGAATTTAATCCACCCAGTGATGATGCCTTAGCGGTTACGCTCGCCAGCGTGGGTATGGATTATGTAGAAACGGTCGATGGCACGCATCTACGCAAACAATTGCCTAATTTACGCGTAGATATTTCTTCCATCGGTCAGGGCTATAGTGTCGGCCAACTCGTAAAAGTATTGGAACAATGGGGAATACAAAACTATTTAGTAGAAATTGGTGGCGAATTACAAACTCGCGGCAAAAAAATCAATGGTGATCCTTGGCGTATTGCGTTAGAGAAACCATTACCCAACGAGCGTAAGCTACACAAAATTGTCAGCTTCGATACAGGCAATCCGCTCTCACTCATGACGTCAGGCACTTATCGTCACTACTTTGATAGTAAGGGTAAACGTTACAGCCATATTTTAGATGCGCGTAGCGGCAAACCCGTTGAACACAACACCGTTTCCGTCACCGTTTTACACTCCAACCCAACGCTTGCAGACGCTTGGTCAACAGCGCTCTTGTGTTTAGGCAGCAGTGAAGGTTTAAAAGCTGCCGATAACCATCATATTGCGGCGCTGTTTATTGATCAAAAGCAGGATCAACTCATAGAAGCCCAAAGCAAAGCAATGAGCGCATTACAAGATGTGCACTTTAGTGAGCCTTAAAAACGATTGATTAAACCACTAACAAATCCGTTAGCTCGTTGCGAATATATTTAGCATCTACCCATTCATCTAAATGGGCATGAATGAATTCGATAAATTGTTTCGCGGCGAGCGGTAATCGCCGATCACCATGGCGCACCAGATACCAATGGCTGTGCAATGGAAAATCACGCACCTGAATAATTGCCACTTTTGCCTGCGCCTGCGCCAGTGTGTGCTCCGAAAGCACCGAAATGCCCAAGCCTGTCTCAACACTTAAACGAATGGCTTCATTACTTTCTATGTGTAAGGTTTTATGCAACTGAATGTTGTTATCACGCAGCCAATTTTCAAACACCATGCGCGTAGCGCTGCCCGGTTCACGCATTAAAAACCGCTCATTCACTAACTCGCTAAAATCAACCGATTCACGCGCCGCAGCCCAGTGATGTAAAGGGGCAATTAACACCAAAGGATTGCGTAAAAACCGCGCACTCACAACATGATCGCCCGTGGGTGGGTGGCTGAATAAATACAAATCATCCAACTGATTTTGAAAGCGCTGTAACACCACCCCACGATTGCCAATATTGAGTGCCACATCTACCCCCGGATACTGCTGCGCGTAAGGACTCAACAAACGCGGCAACACATATTTCGCCGTAGTGACCACCCCCAAGCTCACATGCCCTTTACTACCGCTAGCGGTATCACTCAAGAAACTATTGAAATCATCAAAGCGACCTAGCGCATCCAATGCGGCATGGTAAAGCTCAGTTCCCACATAGGTAGGCCGATATTGTCCATCCTGTAGCTCCAATAACACATCGCCCACGGCCTCCGTGAGGCGCTTGATTTGTAGCGATACTGTGGGCTGAGTGAGGTGTAACTGCACTGCCGCCTGAGAAATAGAGCCAGAGCGGACGACCGCGATGTAAACCTGTAAGAGCCGAAAGGTGAGATGACGAATATTCATAACCTAAACAATCCACATATTGATAACTATCTATTCATATAAACATAAATATTAATTATCTTCTATTTAAATTTCACGGCAGACTGCGCGCTCAGATCAACCAATGACGGGGACGACCTTATGCCAGATATCATCATTATGTTTTTCTTACTGGGCGCACTGGCAGGTATCGCCAAATCCGACTTGAGTGTCCCCAAAGCAGCCTACGACACCCTCAGTATTTTGTTGATGCTAACCCTAGGCCTGAAAGGAGGGCTGGCATTACACGGGCAAGCAAGCTGGCAATTGTTGCCTGAGTTTGTCGCGGTGATTGCATTAGGTGCCTGTATTCCACTGGTGCTCTACCCACTGCTACGCCACTGGATTCAACTGAACCCAGCCAACAGTGCCAGTATTGCCGCCCACTATGGCTCAGCTAGCGCAGGCACCTTCGCCGTTGCACTCGCCTTTGCCGAAGAATTGCAACTCCCCATTGCCCCCCAAACCACCCTTTATTTGGTGTTGTTAGAGTTACCCGCCATCGTGGTCGCGATTCTGTTGCACCGCAAAGTGACCGGGGGTGCGGGCAGCACCGCCGCCATTTGGCATGAAGCACTCACCAGCCGTGGCGTGCTCTTGCTGGCAGGTGGCGTGGTCATTGGATTCTGTTACGGCCCTGAAGGAAGTAAAGACATCACCTCTTTGTTCTTGAATGCCTTTAAAGCCCTGCTCGCGCTGTTTTTATTGGAGATGGGTTTGTGTGCTGCTAAGCATCTCTACCCCTTTCCCAAAGAACATTGGCGCTTGATCGGATTTGGCCTGATTGCACCCGTATTCTTAGCCATGATTGGCCTCGGCATAGGTATCGCCTTCGGCATGCCACAAGGCACCACCTTAATTCTTGGCTGCTTGGTTGCGAGTGCCTCTTACATTGCAGCACCCGCCGCGATTCGCACGGCGATCAAAGAAGCGGATGTGGGGATTGCGATCTTCGCGGCACTGGGCGTGACTTTCCCATTCAATGTGCTCATTGGTATTCCACTCTATTACGACATGTTGGTATGGGCCACCGCTTAACACACGCATTCATAATCCTTAACGCGCGAGAATCACTATGCATTACCAAACGCATTTGCAACAACTGGAAGCCGAGGCCATCTTCATCATCCGTGAGGTGGCCGCCAGTTTCGATAGACCTTGCTTGTTCTATTCGATAGGAAAAGACTCCACCGTTATGCTTCACCTCGCGCGCAAAGCCTTTTGGCCAGCGCCTGTCCCCTTCACGTTGCTGCACATTGACACCACTTGGGAATTCGGGGAAATGGGGCGTTTTCGCGATTACATGGCAGAAAAACATCAACTCAAGATGCTAGTGCATGTCAATCAAGAGGCGCTCGATGCGGGAGTTCACCCGATCACATCCGGCTCTGTTAAATACAATGACCTCATGAAGACCCAAGCCCTCAAACAAGCCATGAACCACCACAAGTTCGATGCCGCATTGGGTGGCGCACGGCGCGACGAAGAAAAATCGCGCGCGAAAGAACGTATTTTTTCGGTGAGAGATCCCCATCAAGGTTGGGACCCTAAAAATCAACGCCCTGAACTCTGGAACATCTTCAATACCACCATCAACAAAGGCGAATCCATCCGTGTTTTCCCCTTATCCAACTGGACGGAACTGGATATTTGGCAATACATATTGCGCGAAAAAATCGAGCTGGTATCACTCTATTTATCCGCCTCACGCATGAGCTGGATCAGCGATGAAGGCGGACAAATACTCATCCTCGATGACGACCGCATGTTGCCGTTTTTAAGCGATACCGAACGCAAAACACTCGCTCACCGCCCGCTACGCTGCCGCACCCTAGGCTGCTACCCCCAAACGGGCGCCGTACTCAGCCACGCCCAAAAAGTAGAGGACATTATTGAAGAATTGCTCCGCAGCAAAACCAGCGAACGCGAGGGCAGAATGCTCGATAAAGACCAAGTGGGATCCATGGAAAAGAAAAAGCGGGAGGGTTACTTTTAATGACGTCAGGCTTGTTCGGCAAACCCTTTGCGCTGCTAACCCAGCATGGGAAGGAGGCCATATTGGCTCCTTTGTTGGCTTCTCGGCTCGAGGCCTCTTTAGTCCTCACACAAGATTTTGACACGGATCAGCTGGGCACCTTCAGTGGCGATGTTGAACGCAAGCTCAGCCCAAAAGACTGCGCACTCAAAAAAGCACAGCTTGCCTGTGAACTGACCGGAATCAACCTCGGTTTAGGCAGCGAAGGCAGTTTTGGGCCTAGCCCCTATGGTTTTGGAACTGCCAACCTCGAGCTAGTGGCTTGTGTCAGCCATCAAGATGGCTGGTCGGTTATTGGGCACCACTCGAGCTTCAGCTCAGCACGCAGCCAAACCCTCAGCTCAGCCTCAGACCTGTACAGGTTCGTGGAGCAAACACCGCCACATCAAGGCTTATTAGTGCAGTCTTCCGCTGGTGTGGCCAAGGGGCTACAGGGAATGGATGAGGTAGAAGCCTGCCTTAAAAACTGGTTTGGAAATGACGCCCTATTGGGCTCAGCCTTTGCGCAAGAACTTAAAATCAGTGATGACCTGAGGGCACACCAATGCCCAGAGCGGCGCACCAATATTCACAAAGCCATGGAAAACCTGATAGCGCGCCTGCTTACACCTTGCCCTAAGTGCAAAACCCCTGGTTTTTGGCCAGACCATGCACAGCCAGGCTTACCCTGCCGCTGCTGCGGCACGCCGACTCAGAGTATTAAAGCCCGCACCGCGCACTGTGCTCACTGCAAGACAGAACAAACCTATCCCGTTAACGAAACAGCGGCAGACCCCAGTCATTGTCCGCTCTGCAACCCCTAGGGCGACCCCGTTGAATACCGAATATCTTCTGGCAAACCAACCCGCACACATGACCCGTGCAGCGCAATTACTCATGGAAGGCAAGCTATTAGCCGTGCCGACGGAAACCGTTTATGGTTTGGCCGCTGATGCGTCCAATCCCGCCGCAATCGCCCAGATCTTTACGGCAAAAGGCCGCCCCGCCAATCACCCCTTAATCGTTCATATCGCACACCCCAAGGAGATGCTCGATTGGGCGACTGAAATTCCTGCTGTGGCTTATCGACTCGCCGATGAGTTTTGGCCGGGAGCGCTCACGTTGTTGCTTAAAAAAGCAGGTCACGTGAACCCTATTGTGACAGGCGGCCAACCCACTATCGCCCTGCGGATACCCGCACATCCGGTGATGCAAGCACTGTTGCAGATGACCAAACTTGGCTTGGCAGCCCCTTCCGCCAATCCCTATCAGCAGGTAAGCCCCACGCAAGCCAAGCATGTAATGGCGGGACTTAATGGAAAAATCGATGCCGTTCTGGATGGCGGTCGTTGTTCGATTGGACTGGAATCAACCATCCTCGACCTTACCCAAACACAACCACGGATTTTACGAAGCGGCCCCATCACCGCCGAAGCAATTACACAGTATCTCGGATGTTATGTGGAGCAACCGCATCAACATGATGTCGCCATTTCCGGCAACAAGCGACAACACTATCAACCACGCAAACCACTGCACCTTGTCGAAACCGAACATTTTATGGATCGACTCAATCAATCACATGAGCGGATCGCTCTGGTGGTATACAGCGAGCATTTAAAAACGGCGCTGGCTCATTTATCTGCCAATCTCCCCGCGGCGACCAACACGACTAGCCGTTTAATCTATCGCCCCACCTCATCGGCAAAACAAGATTACGCACACGCGCTCTACAGCACCCTGCACGAGCTGGACACCTTGGCAATAGATGCCATCTGGATTGAACGACCGCCCAAAACGTCAGAATGGAATGATGTCAATGACCGACTAGCGCGCGCGGCTTACCGTTGATGAGTCGATGAGCAGCAAAAAGAATTAATAGGTAAAAAAGATCTCACAGAGAATACAAATTCTAATCACAAGGCTCATTCAAAAAAGAAAATGGTATTGAGAACTCCTATCCTCCAATACTAAATTAAACATTTGGTTCCATAATTTTTACGATTGAAAATATTCAAACTTCAACCCAAATTTTTGCAAGTATTGTTTAACGCGATGGGAATCGTTGACTGAGGATTTTTTATCTCGACTGACATTAAATAATTGTCGCCCCGCTTCAGCCATGGAGCGGCTCGATTTGCACACATTAATGACTTGAGCCAGCTGCAATCGATCAAATAAATCCATCTCTGCTAGTTGCTCATCCGATAAATACACAGTCAATATATCCTCTGTTGCAGGCTGCTCCTGAAATCCCTGCCACGCCTGCTGAAGTCGTAAAATTTCTCCTGCAACAATCTCTTCCGTAATACGCCCACCCACCGCAAGGGTAGCCATGCGTGTAATACTCGAATTTAGATCGCGAAAATTAGCCCGCCATAACGCCGCAGGGGTGCGCGCGAACTGTAAATAGGCATCGCGTGCAGAAGTATTAAAACTAACTTTGTAACCCGCTTTACGAGTAAAATTTTGCAGCTCATGTTCAATATTGGGCTCCAAATCTTCCAATCGATGCTTCAAAGATGGCAATTCATACGTCCACAAATTAATGCGCGCTAACAAATCTTCACGAAATACCCCCTGCCTCACCAGCTCAAATAAATTGCGATGGGTACCCGCTATCAGCTGAAAATCACTGCTCACTGGCTGATCGCCACCGAAAGGCATAAATATTTTTTCTTCGATTGCACGCAATAGCATTGCCTGCTCATCTAACCCCAACTCACCGATTTCATCTAAAAACAATAAACCCTGATGAGCTTCTCGCAACAATCCAACCCGCGCATTCAGCGCTCCTGTAAATGCACCCTTAACATGACCAAATAATGCCGACATGGCATTGTCGCCACGCAAAGTCGCGCAGTTAACTTCCACCAATTTTCCCAGCAATTGTCCCCGTTGCTTTTTTAATTCATAAATACGTTTCGCCAACTGCGACTTGCCCGCTCCCGTTGGGCCATTTAGCAAAATAGGGGCAGTCGATTTAATCGATACTTGCTCTAACTGCGCAATTAGTGCGTTGAAAGCTCCGTTACGTGTTTGAATACCACTTTTCAAATAGGTAACAGCATCGCTCGATTCTTTAGCAAAGCGCGAAGCAATCTGATCGTAGCGCGACAAATCCAAATCAATAATATGGTAAGTGCCTTGTGTACCCTCTTTACTTGGCGATGACTGCAATAATTTGCCTGGCAAATAATGCGCCTCTGTTAATAAATACAAACAAATTTGCGCTACGTGTGTACCCGTTGTGATGTTCACAAAATAATTATTCTGCTCCACATCAAAGAACTGACTTACAGCAACATCATGAATTTGGCTGTAGACCTGCTCAAAATCCCACGCGTCTTCACACGCAATTGGAAAAGCCGTGACCTTGGTGTTAGGCGACACCTGAGCCATGTCCTGAATAGTCAGATCCAGTAACACCTTATCTTCAGGCAAATACATCAACAGATATTCAGCCACCGGAAATTCAGGGTGCATCAACAAAGAAACACTCGGACGCCACCGCTCCCAGCGGCGCTTGCCCAAACCACCATGATCCAAGCGCGACCCCAAAATTCCAATAACCACATTATTCATAATGATAATCTCATATCTTATTAGATAGTTTTAATACTGAACAAATTGTAGCTCCTGACCAACCGCAATCACAATTAAATTATTTATTCCTTATTTATCAACAAGTTAAAAAATAATTAATACCACCATCAAAACATGGCAAAGCGATTGCAATTACCCAAGCAGAAACACAAAAAAAACAAACAATCGCAAAAGATAGGTATGGATATGAGCAACTTTGAAGTTATGCATAAACAAGGGCAGATGCCCGTTAAGTCATGGACACGCGGGGTCGTCTTCGATGAAAACGCGCGCCAGCAAGTGAGCAACATGGCAAGCATGCCCTTCATCCACAAATGGATCGCCGTTATGCCAGATGTGCACTTAGGAAAAGGGGCGACCATTGGGAGCGTTATTCCAACGGTAGGCGCAGTAATTCCTGCCGCAGTAGGCGTAGATCTGGGTTGCGGAATGATGGCTGCGAAAACCACGCTGAATGCATCGCAATTGCCGGACTCATTGACCGCATTGCGCCATGAAATTGAGAAAAAAATTCCTCATGGAAGCAGCCCCAAAATTCGCGGGATGCGCGACAAAGGAACCTGGGCGAATACACCAGAAGATGTTTCTAACGCATGGGCACCATTAAGTGATGGATTTTCAAAACTCTGCGAAAAGCATCCTTTTTTGAAAAACACCAACAACATAAATCACTTGGGAACACTGGGAACCGGGAATCACTTTATCGAAATTTGCTTGGATGAAACCAATGCGGTTTGGGTGATGCTGCACAGCGGTTCTCGTGGAGTAGGTAATCGAATTGGTACGCACTTTATTGAGCAAGCCAAAAAGGATATGGAACGTTGGTTTATCCAACTACCCGATAAAGATTTGGCATACATACCGGAAGGGAGCGAAAAATTTCGTGATTACGTGGAATCCGTCGCATGGGCGCAAGATTTTGCGCGAGTTAATCGCGAGGTGATGATGGCAAGAACACTACAAGCCATGCGCGACATTTTAAATATTCCATTTGAAGCGCACGTGGAAGCCGTGAATTGCCACCATAACTACATTAGCCGCGAGCATCACTACGGGCAGGATGTGTGGGTAACTCGTAAAGGTGCAGTAAGCGCTCGAAAAGGTGAGATGGGAATTATCCCCGGAAGCATGGGCGCAAAATCGTTCATCGTTCGCGGACTTGGAAATGAAGAAAGTTTTTGTAGCTGTAGCCACGGCGCAGGACGAATCATGTCGCGCACCGAAGCTAAACGTCGCGTTTCCATGGATGAACACTTGCAAGCAACTGCAGGCGTTGAATGCCGAAAAGATGAAGATGTGATTGATGAAACACCCTCTGCTTACAAACCCATCGATAAAGTGATGGAGGCACAAGCCGATTTAGTTGAGATCGTGCACACACTAAAACAAGTGCTGTGCGTGAAAGGTTAACAATCATTTCAAGGACGAGATGATCATAAAGAATTTGGTGTGTTGTTATGAATGGAAAAATAACAACACTGTGTAATTGCAGCGGTGCAGCGTTAAAGCTGCCTGACACAAACACCTCTGGTTATTTGTGTATCGCAAATTATGCAGACACCAAATAGGCCATGTAGCTCGGCGGTAGAGCAGCGGATTCTAATCCGTGCGTCATTGGTTCGAATCCAATCATGGCACAAATGCTATAGCTCATATTGGTAGAGCATCCAACGGTTAATTGGAGTGTTGCCGGTTCGATTCCGGCTAGCAACTACCCTTTCCCGGTAGCTTTAAAAAAACGTTCGAATGAACACCGCAGACCTCCATGAGAGGTTAAATGATGATTAAAAAGGCATTACTAGGTGGCAAAGGATTTCACCATCATTTAATTAGCTCAAACATACGGCTGCCATTAACCGCACTTAGTTGTTGCGCATTGCATTCAGCACTATCGAATAATGTGCCTAACAACAAAAACGGCAAATGCCAATCGCATGTGGAGGCTCTGCCTTACTTACAAAGGAACTAAATATGAAACTGAAAAAGAAATACATCATTACTGATGCACAAATAGGGCTGCTATTTAAAGAGCAACAACTGCAAAAATTATTACCTGCAGGCGCTTATCATTTCTGGGATTGGAAAAACGAATATGCACTTCAGTCGATTAACATTACGAACACCTTGAATGAGGGCGTCAGCAAAGAAGTGCTGTATTTAGCGGATATTTATCCCGATATGTTTTCCACATTTTTACACACCTGGGAAACTGGCGAGCATGAAATTGGATTAGTGTATCAACAAGGCGTATTACGCGATATAAAAGCCCCAGGGCAACGCGGTGCATATTGGAAACTGCACCAATCGGTTAGCGTCGAAAAAATTGATATTAGCAATGACTTTACACTCTCAGCACCACTGATGCGTAGCTTATCGAATGCACGAGAGCCTTTGCTAAGTCGAGCAGCAATGAATGCAGTCGCTATCTGCAATGTTGCGGAAGGCCATGTTGGGTTTCTGATCATCGATGGAACCACAATCAGCACACTGGAACCAGGCATGCACATGTGGTGGAAATTCAATCGAATGATCGAAATTAAACAGTTTGATTTGCGGCTACAAAACATGGAAGTCAATGGTCAAGAAATTTTAACAAAGGATCGCGTAAGCTTGCGTATTAACTTATCAGCGATGTGGCAAATCACAAATGCGGAGATAGTAAAACGCGAACTGGCAGACGCTAAGGATTATTTGTATCGTGAATTGCAATTGGCTCTGCGCGCCATAGTAAGCACTCAAACGTTAGATGAATTATTAGCCGACAAGAATTCACTCAACCAACAAGTGCTCGCTATAGTCGCAGAAAAATCGGCAAGCTACGGTATTACGTTAAAATCTGTTGGCGCGAGGGATATTATTTTGCCCGGCGAAATGAAAGCCATTTTAACGCAAGTAGTAGAAGCACAAAAAGTTGCCGAAGCTAACTTAATTAAACGGCAAGAAGAAACCCAAGCAACCCGATCATTACATAACACAGCAAAAGTCATGGAAGGCAACCCTGTGTTGTTGCGATTAAAAGAGTTGGAAGTGCTGGAAAAAATTACAGCACGAATCAACACTCTTAACGTTTATGGCGGTCTAGACGGCGTTATGAATGATATGGTGAGATTGACTGATAGAACCGCAAAACCTTAAATAAAAAAGCGCGAGTTAACTCGCGCTTTTTCTTAAAAAATCCAATAAAGATTACCCCGCCGAACAAGCAGAAAAATCCAAATTAGGTACCGATTTAATTTCGCCCGCAAGAGATTCAAACACAGTACGTCTGCAAGATTGAGATATAACATATCCACGTTCAATTTTTTTCACACCATCCTCCAGATATTTAATGGTTATCTGTTTAGGATCGGACGCAGGCAGAACACCGAATTGTTTGGCCACCCCCAAACGAAAAGACTCCATGTATAAATTCTTGACTGCCTCCTTAAATGATTTGGCATTATCGCGCAACCAAAAGTCGGCCTTGTTATTATCAACCACGGGGTCAGACACAATAACAACCAATTTTTCATTGGGATTAGGCTGCCCTTTCTTTTGTTTTTTCGCTTTTTTATTTTTTTGCAAAGCAAAAGAACGATCAACAAAAGTCATTTTATTGTAAATCAAAAAACTACTCTGATTTTGCGTCATAGCAAAAACAGGCACCACCTTTAGCTCCCAGCGACTTACTTCTTGTTGCTGCTCACCAAACAAGAACTGAAACTTATGGAGCTCATCAGAAGAGCCTGTTAATTGCTCTTCATCCCATAAAAATGCTTCATTCACTGCAGCAATATATGGACTATAAGGTTCAAGCACCTTATTCGTCTCTTCCTGCTCTTTGTTCAAGCGCGACTTTTCTATTCCACCTGAAACTGCAGCATGAGCCAAGATAGACACAAAAAAGAGACCTGCTGTATCAGCAGGGTACATCATCGAACCTGTAGACTGGGAATTCGCAACCGTCGACTTTTTGCCTACAAAAGTGATTGGGTTTTCAGGTAAAAAACTTACATTAAAAAGTATGTCATTCAGATCGGGTTGTGATTCTTTAGTCTTAGCAACACAAAAACCAGTCCACAATAAGAAGCTAGTGATGCATATAACTCGAGCAAGCATTTCAATCTCCTTTTTATTTTTAAATGACTCGAGAGATTACTCTCGAGTCATTTTCATCTATTAATTGAAAGGCTTTAGTAAAAAATCGATAGCTTCTTCTTCCGACTGATAAAAAGCATTCGTTATCCCTGGAAAATTAGGCGGCGCATCCCATTCCCCCTCTGAGTACTTCATGATTGAAAGGGGCGAATAAAAACTGTAGTTATGACGAGCCAAATCGATCATATAAAATTGCGCCGAAACATTTACATAGGGCAAACCCACAGGAACATAACTAGAATACTGCCTTACAACACCCAACCCAGTAAAATTAACAACTAACAACTGATCAACACCATACTTGGTTTTATACTCTGTATACTTTCTTTTTATTGTTGAACCTGCAACAGGCTTAATCTTAGGAAGCTTGTTTTCAGGTATGAGGGTATCAATCACTAGAACCTCATAACCCTTTGCTTTTAATTGCTGAATAATCTTCTCAGCCGTTTTTGGTAGTTCTTCCGCTTTAAAAGTCTCAACCTGTTTTGTTAGCGAGGAATGAGCGACAGACGCAACACCCACACACAGTAAGCAGTTGGCGCCAGGGAAGGAGGTGCTAATTTTCGGCATTTGAGAAAAATGAACACCGATTTTCTGTTGTTTAGGAATATTGGTGAAATTCAAATCAACGGGTTGTTGCGGTGGGGCACTGGCACAACCAGTAAGCAGAAGTACAAAAGCAGACAATAACAACACTATATGTTTCATGATTTACTACTCCTAGTAATATTATGTGATCCCTGATTACTACTTGTTACACGCAATCGGCATTTCCGCTCCGCGCAAAAATTAGCTTTCACTAACCTTTGCATTCATTAGGAATAGCTCCAAACCCCGCCTGCAATAAACTTTAATTATCAGGAAGGCGCATGGTATATATATGAAGAAATAAGCGCCAGCCATTCAAATAGTTTCGTTACTAATCGCAACAGAAAAATAAGCAGTTACAGTTCACAGCACCTACCTTTACTACGCATGTGCTAAGATGCGCGCCTTTTTTCTAATTGATTACCTTTTAGGCAAGACTATGGCAAGAAAAGTCGCTGTGATTATGGGTTCCAAGAGTGATTGGGCCACCATGCAGGCTGCAGTAGAGATACTGGAGCAAATGGGTGTGGAGTATCACACCGAAGTGGTATCGGCGCACCGTACCCCACAAAAACTGACTGAATTCGCAGAATCAGCGGTGGAGAACGGCTATGCGGTGATTATTGCTGGAGCTGGCGGTGCAGCGCATTTACCCGGTATGGTAGCGGCGCATACGCGTTTGCCGGTACTGGGCGTTCCGGTACAAAGCAAGGCTCTCAGCGGTGTCGATAGCCTTTATTCAATTGTGCAGATGCCCAAAGGTGTTGCTGTAGGTACCTTGGCAATCGGTGTGGCAGGTGCGTTTAACGCGGGTCTATTGGCATGCCAGATTTTGGCAGTGACCGATGCAGCACTCGCGGCGAAAATCGAGCAATTCCGCCACGATCAAACGCAATCCGTATTAGATAACCCCGATCCGCGCGATCAATAAGCTGTTTTATCACCCGAGGTAAGGCATGAGTCAACGAATTTGGGTTTTGGGTGCAGGCCAATTAGGCGCCATGTTGCAACACGCCGGTATGCCACTGGCGTTAGACGTTCGCCCAATAGATATTAATGAAAGCACAGCCCCCGCATTAGCAGCTGACGACTTAGTCACCGCCGAGCGCGAGCAATGGCCAGAAACCCTCGTCACCCATACCCTTGCCCAGCACCCACGCTTTATTAACCAAAATGTGTTCGGACGCTTGGCCGACCGTAAAACACAAAAAGAACTTATCGACTCCCTCGGCATCGCCACCGCCCCGTGGCGCAATGTGGCGAATGATATTTCCGCCAATGAGTTGCGCGACCAACTGGGCGATGCAGTACTGTTAAAGCGCCGTACTGGTGGTTACGACGGAAAAGGCCAACATTGGCTGCGCACGGATGAAGATGAGGTGCCTGCGGATTGGCAAGGTGAGGCCATCGCTGAACAAGCCATTCCCTTTGATGAAGAAGTTTCTATTGTTGGTGTTCGCAATCAAAACGGTGAATGCGTGTTTTACCCGCTCACCTTAAATCTGCACCTGAATGGCATTCTTTACGCCTCTGTCGCACCGCTCGCTCGCTTGGCACATCTGCAAGAGCAAGCAGAAAACATGCTCGGCAAAATTCTCAACGCCTTGGAGTATGTGGGCGTGATGGCGATGGAAACTTTCCGCGTTGGCGATCAACTGCTGATCAATGAATTAGCACCGCGCGTACATAATTCAGGGCATTGGACACAAGCAGGGGCAAGTATTAGTCAATTTGAATATCACCTACGTGCCATCGCTGGTATGGCAATTCCCCCGGCACAAGTGATTGGTCAAAATGTCATGATCAACTTAATCGGCACCGACTATAATCCTGAATGGCGCAATCTACCTTGCGCACGCGTTTACTGGTATGGAAAAGAAGTTCGCCCCGGCCGCAAAGTAGGCCACATCAACATTGTTTCTCATAACATTACCGAATTACGCGAAACTTTGGTGTTATTGAGCGATCTATTGCCTGATGCTTACTACAACGATGCTATTGACTGGAGCCTTCGCTCGCTAGTGTCATACAACTAACCGTTTTTATTGGATTATGGAGCTTGGGATGCATGACAAATTCGCGATCACCCCTATGGATGGATACATTTATGTTGAAGTATTCGCTAAAGGCAATTCAGATGAAGTGTTAGCAATGTGGAAAAATATCGTCGCCACATGCAATCAACAACAATGTTTCAATATTCTTGGCATTAGCCGCTTTAAAATGGGGATAGATACCCTAACAGGTCTCGATCACCACTCAGTTTTTCTTGAAGTAGGTATTGATCATCGTTATCGAATCGCTTGGGTTGGTGAAACTCAACGCATCTACGAAAGCATTGAATTCATTAAAAATGTACTCGCCAATCGCTCTATCGCCTATGGCAGAATATTCACCGATGAAAATAAAGCCAAAACGTGGCTAATGGATCAAAAACGAAAAAAAGCATCACCTTAGCGTGAAGGCTGCCATGTCAATCACACAGCAGCCATCGTGAGTTACAAAATCCATACCTCGACTCTGCGATTCATTCTGCGCCCCTCTTCCGTTTTGCTACTCGCTAAAGGCGCCTCTTCCCCCATACCGCGTGCCACTAACGGATAAATACCGCGCTCAATTAAATGCTGTTCCACAACTTTTGCACGCCGCAATGACAAGGCTTTATTTTCTTCCTCATCACCTTCGCTATCGGAAAAGCCAAATAATTGCACACGCTTAGGCGAATGAACCTCAACGTATTTCACCAAACGATTGAGATCGCTGAGCGATTTAGTATCCAGCTCATCGCTACCATCCTTAAAGCGAAAGTTAATAGACAGACGCTGCGAACGAACTGTTAACTCTCGCATTTCTTCAGGATAAAAATAATTATTAAAAGGTTGCCCCACTTTTATGTTTTGCGACACCAAGCCAATATCTTCTACAATACTTTGACCCCGCTCCGTTGCACTAAAGGCAACAAACTCTTCTGCATCTGCATTCACGCTAGTTTGCGGCGTATAAAAGTATAAACGCCGCGATAACGGGTAATCCTCCGTACTCACCGTAAAATGGGTAGGCAAAATCGCTTTCGTATTTTTGTGCGTTGAAATAGGCAAAAGCTTGGCGCGACGCACATAAGGCAAACCAATAAAACCTACCGCGCCAACATCTTGCGACACTGAATCAGACAATTCACTGCTGGATTCAAAACGCTTGGCGCTTAGGGATAAGCTAGCCTGTTGCGGATCAAGCACCAAACTTTTAAACGAATCCCATGTGCCAGAATTTTCATCGCGCGCATAAAGCGATATAGGCAAGTCCGGCCCACCTAACTCCTTCCAATTAGTAATATCACCAGAAAATATTTTTACTACATTTTGCAAAGATAAAGACGAAATAGGATTACTGCTATGAGTGATAATTGCCAATCCATCCAAACCAATGACATGCTCGCTAGAAGCATCGGTTAAATCGCCCATTTTATTCAGTAGCATGGCGCGTTCCTGCGGTTTAATGGGTCGAGACGACATTCCCATATCAGCCTTTCCCAATAACAAATCACTAAACGCCGTGCTGGAACCATGCGCGTGAATTTCAATAAATTCAATTCGTCCATTCAGTTCAGCACTGACGGTTCGCTCAGAGGGATTGTTACCTTGTTCTGTTTTAATACTAGTGGCACCGCGCGCCATTAAATAAGCCTCTACTAAACGTGGCGCCAATTTTTCACCGACGGTATTTGAACCATGAATCCGAAATAAAGGCTTAGTCGCACGCACTGCATGGCCAGAAGGATTGGCCGCAAGCGGCGGACTGGTTTTGATTGCTGATTTTACTTGTGCTTGTGTAAGCGCTTCGAACACAAACACATCGCCAGCCTCTAATGGCAAAAAAGAGCGGAATAAATAGCCACTTAAAAATAATAAAAGTGCACAAGCAACAGTGGCAACGTAGGATAATTTAAATGTTTTACGTACTTTCTTTTTGACCGTAAAACGATCGCCAGTGTGAGTGGCAGATACAATTTCATCCTCCATATGACGAATATCCCACACCAACTGATTTAATTGTTCGTTGTTAACCAACAACGCACGCGCTAATAACTCGGAACGATACTCCTCATCTTTCAGCACCATATTTAACGGAATATGAATATTGAGTTGTGCTTCGCAGAGTCGCTTTAGATTCCATAATTTATCCACTAGCGACACATTGTAATGAAGTTGTTTGTGAGGTTTTGGTGACATAAACGTGCATCTCGCAGAAAGGTGCGGGCACTATAGAAAGCGTTTATGACATTTTAGTTACGATAAGATGAATAGGCGCGGTTTACATCATGTTGACGTGAGTTGATACCGATAAAAAGTAGGTCGACTATAAGCCGACCCACTACATTTGTCGTTACTGATCTGGCTGAACGTCGCCACAATCACTCGCCAACCAAGTACCTTCCATTTCCACTTCAACCGTGTGGACTTTTCCATTCACCGTTTGGCTCATTTTCCCTTTACCGGCGTAATGTTTTGGTGAACTAAACTCAACTTCCATGTCGACGGTGGATGGACTCTCGCCGCCACAGACTTGCGTAGATTGAATGCGGGTTTTGCTTAACTGTTTTAATGTTGAAGAACATTCATCTCCTTCATTATCGGTAACTTCTCCTCGCGCGATCTCTTCCGCCGTCACACAACTTTTTGTTGATGTAGACGTAGGTGTCATTGTCATTTTGCCATTATCAAAACTCATGCTGTCGCCATCCAATTTCATACCCGACTGCGCCATATACGCTTCCATTTGCTTACGCTGCTCTGGCGGCATATTCGCAAACTGTTTTTTCATTTCTTCCATGGCCGTTTTCATTTGCTCATGCTGCATAGACTGAAGTTGCGCAGCCGCATCTCCTAACATTTTCATATCGTTTTGCCACAAACCAGGCTGCATATCTACCTTAACGCCAGCCATGGCATGAAATGACAAACTTGCTACGCAACAAAAAAGTACTGAATGCAATACGCGCATTGTAAAACTCCCCTTTGAATGGATGAATAATGGTGTGAACTTATACTACAGAAAAGCTGAACCACATATTAATAAAATTGGCGCATAAAAAAGCCCCAGCCGTTAATGCGACTGGGGCTTTTCACGACAAACAGAAATATTATGGATTTGATACGCTAGCCTGTGCCTGCTTTCTTTGTTTCATACGCTCCCTAAATTCTTCAATATCTAACCAAAGTTCAGGACGATCCACCGGTGTTTCTTTGCTCAAATTCGGATTTTTCAATCGGAATACCATTCGCGATTCTATACCCGCATTTTCAGCCACCGACTGCACAACGGGAGAGTTATAAAAAATCTCATCAAATCCGCCATCCGCAATCGCAATATTAAAACCTTTCTCCAGATCCGCGGCTAATTTTTTATTCTCTTTGCTAGTAAATAAATAAAATGGCATTTGGTAAACCAACATGATTTTATTTTCAACCGCCAAGGGTAACTGCGAATAGGTAATCAATTCTTGCCAAGGTTCCTGCACGCCACGAGGATAAGCATCGAAGCGCTCGCCATCCAACATATAAAACAAACCTTCATACTTGATGGTTTTAACTACAGTAAGTCCGTTGGCTTCTAGTATGCGGGTATCCGCCCATGTGGTGCCTTGTCCGAATTTAAATTGTTTTAAATCTTCAAAGTTACGCACTCGATCAAAGCGGGATTGATCCCCCTTGCGGATAATAAAAATACGGTGACCGAGTAGCCCTTTATACAAAGGTATCCTGATCGGCAGCAATTTTTCTTCAAGCTCAGCATCAGTCGCCGTCCAAAATATATCCAACCGGCCCGAGGCCACATCTTCCATATTCCGTGCTTGCGTTTCCAACTTTGCATCGCGCATTTCCAATTTGTACTTAGTGTCTATACGACTAAGCGCCAAGTTCAGCATTTGCACCGCATAACGCCCATTGCCGTCTTGCGGCTCGTTCAAGCGAATGACATTTTGCGCCCAGGTTGTTGTCGATAAAGCCCATAGCACCGAGCAAACCAGCAGCCCGTTCAACGACAATTGCTTGTTATTCTTCATAAGACACCTTTGCATAGCTTCGTATGGATAGCCATCCGCTAATTATTGTTTGTATCAGGTTCGCTATACACTCCCCCGCTAGGAGTATAGCAGCTGAAAAAGACCTCAAAGTCCACATGCCCCCTAAGTGTAGTGAAGAAAACTGCGCCCGTGAAATTAGCTCATAAAAGATATGTAAATCTGCCACTCCCTGACTAACCAACAAACAGTTTCTCTGTGGCACAAGTGTTGCTAAAACCCCTGTATATAGTTAAGGCGAAGACCGCTGAGAGGCGCCAGATTCCACTGAGCGGCAGCTATTGAATCCTTGAGGAGGCAATACACCATGGCAGCAAGCACCATGAATACCCAGGACCTAACAAGCAATGCACCATTGCGCAGCAAAAATTCGCAGTTATTTGCACACTTCTGCGACCTTTACCAGCAACGACTTGATGCATTGACCCTAATCAAACAGCTTATTTTTATGACTAAAGCTGTGCAGCGTCACCGCGGCATGAGTATGGGCATGCTCGGCGGCAACACTTTTTTCCGTGACGAGCTCTCTGACCTGCAAATTCAACTCGAACGCCGCCTAGAGCTTTTGCAAGCCTTTGCTGCGCGGGCTGGCAACCTCATGAATGAGCGAGATCAGGAAAACCTCAATAATGCATGGTTAACCATTAGCCACGATTGGCATGAAGATAGTGTTATCGACAACTACGAACTTCACTGCCACCTGATTGAGCAGTTATTGAGTATGGTGGCAACTCTCGGTAAACACTTGGAACAACCCACATCACATCTGATGCCCGAGGTGGTGGAACCACACATCATCAAGGCTGATGGCAGTAGTTACCCTAATCGATTCAAGTATCTTGAAGTCTTACATTTCTCGACACGTTTAATGCCCGCTGTTGCCGAACAGATTGGCCGCATTCGCGCCCTCTCTACCTACGCAGCCGCTGTTGGCTATTGCGATAAGGATTACAGCAGTAAATTGCGTTACGTGATTCAATGCACGCGAGTAAACAATGAAAAGCTACGCCATCAAACCAAGCGATTGGAGAGCTTATTGGGCAATGATTTGATCTTACTCAGTCAGCTCAAAAGTTATGAAATTAAATTGGAGTTTTTACTGAGTATGGTGGAAGCTGATGTATTGACTTACGCGGAGGTCACCGCTGACAGTAACCGCATGTTTAGCTTGGCCACTGACATTATTGATGTGTACTTGAAAGTTGTGGAGGACGGCATACATTTGCTCACTCAATGGCATGAGCAGGATATTGAGGTCTGGATTCAATCTTAGTGACAGCGGATTCTCTTCAGGTTTTATAAGCTTATTGAGCACACCGAGCAGTACTCAATAAGCTTCGCCCAGCAACTCAACCAGTTTACGAATACTTTCCAACCCCGCGCTGGACACATCAATAATAGCAAACCCCATCCAGTACTTACCCGACAAATCCGCTTCACGCGCCCACAAACAATCAACGCCGACTTGAATTGCCAATTGATGATTAACAGGCTCTGGCACATGTAAATCGAGTGTGTAGAGACGATCTTCTTCTAAACACACATCGCCTACGACCATTAACCCTTGCGAATGGATATTGACCAAACGACCAATATAAAGATCGCGCAAACTGTCATAAACATCTACATCACCATGAATATTATGCCGCTCTAATTCGCGATCATGTTCGTGTGAGCAATGATTGGTCATGCCGTTTTCTCCGCATGCAAGGAATCAGCGCGAGCATTCAAGGTGTGATAAATATTTTCCAATGCACGTTCGAAGAAGGGTTTATTACTGCCCGCAATAATACGGGCTTTGCCGGCCATCATATCGCGCGCCAATTGTAGACTTGCCGTCAAAGATACTTTGCGCCCCTGCTGATCCACCAACATATAGTGTTGGGTTTTCTTATTGAACCACGCCACTTTTAAACGCTTACCGCCTTCAAACTCAAACCAAGTTCCAAACTCAACCATTTTGAGGCTATCAACGATTTTAGCTTCTTCCGGTGTAATGGTTTTCATCTCTGCGCCACTACGCCCTGCTTTTTCTGCGGCCATAGATTCCAATTTGCTGCGCATAGGCGCCGGTGCTGCCTCAGCTTTACGGCTTAACAACGCCATGCGCTGAAGCGAAATAACAGCATCCAATAATTTCCGCCCCTTGGCCTGCTCGTAACCAATGGTTTCAAACCCGCGCTCGATTGCCATCAACAATTCAGATTGTGTCTCAATCTGTTTAGCTTTATCAGCCGGCAAAGTTTTCGGCTCTATCGACCAGAGTAATTCATCAATCACTTTTAACGCTCGCACCCATACATCTGATTTTTCGCCGTAGCGCAGAATCACAAACGACAAATAATCTGACCAAGGTTGCAGTAATAACAGCAATATAGCGGAGGGCATTTCACGATTATCCGTTCGGCTGCGCACTTCATTGTTAACGTGCAATTTTGCTTCACGCAGCTTTTCTTCGCCCTGCGCTTTTTCCAATGCACGACGCTCCATCAGCTCCTGACGACGCGCCACATTATTGGTGTAGGCATTAAATTCAATCAGCAGCTCTGCAAAAATGCGTACATCGTTTTTAAACTCTTGCAATAACCGAAACACGGTAGTTTTAATTTTTATAAAGATATCGTACTGATCACTACCATCGTTACTGACCCAGCGAACCCCGGCTTCCGCCAAACTATTTAATAAAATTCGCGCCGGGTGCTCTGCATGCTCAAAAAAATCTTTATCGATAAAAGCGATTTTCAAGAAAGGTGTGTGCAAATAACTTAATAACGCTTTAACCGAGTCAGGCAAATGATCGTCGGACAACATGTATTCAAACAACATACCGACTAAATCAATCGTCTGCATATCACTCGGCTGAACGGCGCCATTTTCATTTTCTTTAGCGATTTCTTGCATCACCTGCCGACTGACATCCGCAACGGCTTGAGGCGCCAATAGGATCGGACCTGATTGATGATCCGCTAGCGCTTGCTGAGTGACGCTCAACGCATTGGATTGTAAATGATCGATAACGCCCACCAATTGCGGCTGGGTATATACCTGCAAATTAACTGGATTCGCTGCTTGGCTAGCAGCAATTGCGCCTAGGGGTAGAGTAGCTGCTGGAGTGGTATTCTCAGGTAGGGGCTGACTGTCATTAGCGGGGGCTGCTTGCAAGTACTGAGCAGCATTGAGGCCAGGCAATTGCTGCGTGACATGTGCCTGTAACAAGCGAATAGCATTCAATAAACTGTTTTGGTACTGAATATCGTTAGGATTGAGCGCACCATTCAACAAACGATCACTTGAGCGGCGTTGAAATTGTTCAGCATCCGCCAAACTTTGTGCACTATCTTCATCGGAATGATTATTCTCTTTTTCAAAGGGATCATCCTCAACACGCTCGTCTTTTGTTGTGCTCGCCTCTTCGCCATTATTCGGAACAAAACGCAAATTGGGCAGCAAATTCTGGCGCGCTAAATAATCATTCAATTCGGCATAAAGACCATCGAGTAATCCGATGACATCTTGATCAAATAATTTGTAGCCAATGATTTTGGTTTTAACATCGATTTCTATATTGCTTAACACTTTGCGCAAGGCTTCGCAAAATTGCACAGGACTTGCTGGATTACCACGCTCTTGAATTTTTTCTCCGTCATTCAACAGAGCTAAACGTTGCTGCAACGCCCATAAAGCCTCAGCAAAGAAATTGTCTGCACGATGAGTAATAGAGGTGATGGCAATAGTTTCTTCCAAATCGGAATGTTCCACCAAGGATAAAATATCACCATTAAAGCGCTCCTCTCCGGTTAAGGTATTGAGCGTTTTGTTTTTAAATTTTACAAAGCCATTTGCAAGATGCTGACAAAACTCCTGCTCCGCAGCTTGTTGTACAGCCACCAATAGGCGCTGGGTTTCATAAAGTGCGACTTGCTCTTTATTCGACTTGGCTTGCTCGGCGTTTTCAACCACCTGCTTACACCACTGACGCCAAAAATTGGGAAAAACGCGATAAGCAAAGCCGCGCGTAAGATCGCGACAATGTTTGAGATGTTCTATAACCATTTGCTCTGACATGGTGACCACCGAGTACTGGGACGACTTACTGACATCAGAGCCGGGCAGAGTTGATTTGCGCATAGTAATTCCATGCTTATCCATAGTGTTCATATCCTTAGCCCCTACAGCCACGCGATAATAGGCGCGTTAATGAGAGAGCCACCGAAAAACATGATTAAAAAAGCATCTGCCAGAAGCTGCGACTGGCACGATAATAAACAAAAACCTAGCTGACTGAGGCACCCCAATCCAGACTGCATGATACCACTGAACCCGTGCTGAGGCATTTAAGCATCGAATGATTTTCAACCAAACAGACACAGAATCACATATCAATACCGTGACGTCTAGGAAGATATTAATTGCCCACAAAAAGGGCATTGATTGGTGCAAAAACTTATCGTGCGCACCACAAACGATCACCCACAGGAAAATAATCTCTCATCCTGTGAAGAAAACACCGTAAAATCAGCCAACTAGCAACTTGGTACTCAATTTGCTGAACTCTCGCTGTAATAACTGATTCGCACTCTGGGTGGTTTTGGCTATTCAACAACTTGTTGTACACAATTTGTTAATAGAAGACTAGGGTTCCGGTCGCTGCATAGACGTTCATATGCCTCAAGCGATGTCTGGTCCGAGAGTTTTCGACCTCGCAGCATGAGGTTACACGGCGGGATAAAAGCCCGGGAGATGATTGGCTTAACTGCCAGAGTGCTCCCATTTGTAAATGCCGATGTAATTATGAACCTTTGGAGGTTTGTTATGCTGCTCCATTCTCGTCTCGCTAAATCCTTAGCTGCGCTTACCCTGTCTTTTACTGCTGTTTTTGCCCAAGCGGAACCCTTCAAAGTCTGTTGGTCCATTTATGTCGGCTGGATGCCTTGGGGCTATGGCGCCGAACAAAAAATCGTTGATAAATGGGCAAAAAAATACGGCATCGAGATCGAAGTCGTACAAATCAACGATTACATCGAATCCATTAACCAATATACCGCTGGCCAATTTGACGGCTGTGTAATGACCAATATGGACGCCCTCACCATCCCCGCAGCGGGTGGCGTGGATTCAACGGCGTTGATTGTTGGCGACTTTTCTAACGGTAACGATGGTGTTGTACTCAAAGGCGCCAATAAAACCCTGAAAGATATTAAAGGCCAAAACGTCAACCTCGTTGAGCTGAGCGTATCCCACTACTTGCTTGCACGTGCACTGGAAACCGTTGGCCTGAAAGAATCCGACGTAAAAGTCGTTAACACGTCGGATGCTGATATGGTTGCTGTGTATGGCACCAAAGATGTGACTTCAGTAGTCACCTGGAATCCACTCTTAAGCGAAGTACTTGCTCAACCAAACAGCACCAAAGTATTCGATTCATCTCAAATCCCCGGTGAAATTATGGATTTGATGATCGTCAATACTGAAACCCTCAAAAAGAACCCTGCACTGGGTAAAGCGTTAGTAGGCGCTTGGTATGAAATCATGGGCGTCATGAGTGGTAGTGACAAAGCCGCTGTTGCCGCTAAAACATCCATGGCTGTTGCTTCTGGTACTGACCTCGCTGGTTTTGAATCGCAACTGGCCAGCACCAAAATGTTTTACACCCCTGCCTCAGCACTGGAATTGATTAACAGCGATGAACTGCTTAAAACCATGCAGAAAGTGGCTGAGTTTTCTTTCGATCACGGCCTCTTAGGTGAAGGCGCACCCGATGCAGAATTTATCGGCGTAGAAGGTCCTAAAGGCATCTATGGTAATAAGAAAAACGTGAAACTACGTTTTGATCCTACCTACATGAAAATGGCAGCCGATAAAAAACTCTAATCTTTTTCAACACCCATATTGCAACACAGTGTTGTTCCCAAGTTCTGCTTGGGAACAAACAACAAGCAGAATTCACTATGAAGCGACTCATTAACTTAACACCATCAAAACCCTTGAGATTGTTACTGGGAATTCTGCCTTTTGCGCTATTGCTTCTGATTTATATCATCTCATCCGATGCGCGCCTTGCTGAAAATGCCAACGACAAACTCTTGCCCAGTTTTTCACAAATGGGCGACGCTATTCAGGGGCTTGCATTTGAAGCCAGCAAACGCAGCGGCGAATTTTTATTTTGGCAGGATACCTTAAGCAGCTTATATCGATTAGCGCTGGGGATTTTTATTGCCGCGATCATTGGTTTTACGATTGGTTTACTAACAGGTGCAATCCCTACACTTTACTCACCACTCGCACCTTTACTGACCGTTATTTCTTTAGTGCCACCAATGGCATTATTACCGATTTTATTTATTGTGTTTGGCTTGGGCGAATTATCCAAAGTCGCCTTAATAGTCATCGGTGTTGCACCGTTTATTGCGCGCGATATGCAACGTTGTACCTTAGAGATTCCACAAGAACAATTAGTAAAAGCACAAACGCTAGGCGCATCGACTTGGCAAATTTTAGTGCGCGTATTAATTCCGCAATTGCTACCACGTTTAATCAATGCGGTGCGTTTATCGCTCGGTGCTGGTTGGTTATTTTTAATTGCCGCCGAAGCCATCGCCTCCACTGACGGTTTAGGTTATCGCATCTTTTTAGTTCGCCGTTATATGTCGATGGATGTGATTTTGCCCTATGTTGCATGGATCACCCTGCTCGCCTTTCTGGTTGATTGGCTGCTCGCTAAAACCAGCAAAGTTTGTTTCCCCTGGCATTACCAAAGCAGCACCAAATAATGCAGGAGCAGACAATGACAGTGATCCCTTTCGATAAAAAACTACTCGACGAAAAAAGAGCTAAAGCTATGCCAATGCTACAAGCCAAAAATCTGTGGAAAAAATACGGCGACAATGTGGTGTTGGAGCGCATGAATGTCAACGTCAACGCGGGTGAATTTATCACCATGGTTGGCACATCAGGCTGCGGCAAAAGTACGTTTTTAAAAATGTTGCTCGGCATGGAATCGCCCAGCTCTGGCGAATTATTGTTGGATAACAAGCCCATTCGCAGTGAACCCGATCAATCGCGTGGCATTGTGTTTCAACAATATTCAGTTTTCCCGCATTTAACCGTATTACACAATGTAATGATCGCCCGCGAGTTTGAACACTCGCCCTTATTGGGAAAATTATTCGGCAGCAAAAAACGCAAGGTGATGGATGAAGCCAAAGCATTACTGGAATCAGTCGGTTTAACCCACGCGATTAATCGCTACCCGCACGAATTATCTGGCGGTATGAAACAACGCCTCGCCATTGCACAAGCTTTAATTCGTCAGCCACGCATTTTATTACTCGACGAACCTTTCGGTGCACTCGACCCCGGCATTCGTGCTGACATGCACCAACTGATTTTAAAACTCTGGCAAGAACACAACCTCACGGTATTTATGGTAACGCACGATCTAAGCGAAGGTTTTTATTTAGGCACACGCTTATGGGTATTCGATAAATTGCGTCGCGACAATCAAGCACCCGGTGCTTACGGCGCGAATATTACCTACGACTTACCGGTCACACGTCGCAACAGCCAATTGCCTGAAGCATTACAAGAAATTGCCAAAGAGTCACAGGATTAATCATTATGAGTAAAACGTTTTACACCACGACCATTCCAGGCAATGGCCATTGGTCATTAGAGTTGCGTCGCGGCACTCAATTAAAAATGACCGACCTTGAAGGCGGTGCCAATGTCGGCATGTTGTTTTACAACCCGCGCAATTTATTAGAGCGTTACAACGCGCCCGACACACTTAAATGCCAACACACCTTTAAATTACAACGCGGCAATTGTTTGTATTCCGATATGGGACGTATTTTTGCATCCATTGTTGAAGACTATTCAGCCAACGGCGAAGGCAACTGGCACGATACGATTTGCGGCAATAGCAATGCAGAACAAATTGCCAAACAATGGGGTAAACGCGATTACCAAACAGATCGCAATCAATGGCTACAAAATGGTTACGATGCCTTTTTAGTAGAACTTGCCAAATACGGTTTAAGCCGCGCCGATATGGCCGCCAATATTAATTGGTTCAGCAAAGTGATTGCCGAAGATAATGGCAACATTCAACTCGACACCAAAAATCAAGCGACGGGTAACAGCGTTACCTTACGTTTTGAAATGGATACCTTAGTGCTGCTGCACGCTTGCCCGCACCCACTGAACAAATCGGACACTTATCCTTTTAAACCTGTACAGATTGAATTAAGTGAAGCAGCGCCCGTCACTGATGATGACTATTGCAAAAACTTCCGCCCTGAAAATCAACGCGGATTTCAAAACAACGAACTTTATTACTTGGCTGCGAAATAATAATTCGCCACATTTGGCGAAGGTTTTTTTATGTGCGACACGCCGTGAACCCATCCATGGGGGCTTGTCGTCGACATCCATGTCTCCGACAGTCGCACATAAAAAAACCTCCGCCAAATTCACCACCGATGATTAATTGAGGCAAAAAATGTCACTCGTAGAAAGCAACCTAAACCCAGAAGCCGCCAGCGCGCGTCATTACGTTCCTGCTGGAGATTATTTTTTAGGTGAAATCAAAGCAGGACAAACCTTTCGCATTGTCGATTTAGAAGGCAATCAAGCCGCCGATGTATTGTTTTACAACGCCAAAGATCCGAGCGAACGCTACAGTGCAATGGACACCATTCGCACCCAAGGCAATTTATATTTAAGTGCTGGCACTAAATTAATATCCAATGCCAATCGCGAATTATTAGAAATTGTAGCGGATACCTGTGGCCGTCACGATACGCTTGGCGGCGCTTGCGCCACTGAAAGCAATACCGTGCGTTACAGTTTGGAAAAACGCTGCATGCACGCCTGTCGCGATAGCTGGATGCTCGCCGTTGCTGAACACCCTGAGTTTGGCATTAGCAAACGCGACATCACCCACAACATCAATTTTTTTATGAACGTGCCGGTCACATCACAAGGAGGATTAACCTTTGCCGATGGTATTTCCGCACCAGGAAAATACGTAGAGCTCAAAGCAAAAATGGATATTGTGATGTTAATTTCCAATTGCCCACAATTAAATAATCCCTGCAATGGCTACAATCCAACCCCGATTGAAGTGATTGTGTGGAATTAATTAAATACGTAGGTTGGCGGTAAGGAACGAACCCCAACATAACCATTTCGCCAATTGCGTTGGGGTTCGCAAGCTCACCACCAACCTACAAAACAAGAATACATTTCACTCTTCAGTGGACGACCACTGTCGTAATTCACCAGCAGGACGGCCTGCCGGAGCAAAGCATGTTTACCAAAGTCCTTATCGCTAATCGTGGCGCTATTGCCGTTCGCGTTATTCGCACCCTTAAAAAACTCAATATAAAATCCGTTGCCGTTTATGCCGAATCCGATGCCGATTCATTACATGTGCGCCTTGCGGATGAATCCTATTGCTTAGGCGAAGGTGCGGCAGCAACCACTTATCTTGATCGCAAAAAAATAATCACCATCGCACAACAAACCGGTGCACAAGCGATTCACCCCGGTTATGGATTTTTGAGCGAAAACGCCACCTTCGTTGCAGAATGCGAAGCCGCAGGCATAGTGTTTATCGGCCCCACTGCTGAACAAATGCTAACCTTTGGTTTAAAACACAAAGCCCGTGAATTAGCGCAAGCCGCAAATGTTCCACTTTGCCCCGGCACAGATTTATTAAAAAATTTGGCAGACGCCACACAAGCCGCCGCTAATATCGGCTACCCCGTCATGCTAAAAAGCACTGCTGGCGGCGGTGGGATTGGTATGCAACTTTGCAACAGCGAAGCCGATTTAATCGGTGCATTTGATAGCGTAAAACGCTTGGGCAAAAACAACTTTGCCGATGATGGCGTATTCCTCGAAAAATTTATCGCCGCCGCCCGTCATATCGAAGTACAAGTGTTTGGCGATGGAAAAGGAACCGCCGTTGCGATTGGCGAACGCGATTGCTCCAGCCAAAGACGAAATCAAAAAGTCGTAGAAGAATGCCCAGCGCCTAATTTACCCTCTGCTCAAGCACAAGCGATGCAACGTACCGCAGAGCAATTATTGGCATCCGTTAATTATCGCAATGCAGGAACTGTAGAATTTATTTACGATTCACTCGACGATAAATTTTATTTCCTCGAAGTCAACACCCGCTTGCAAGTAGAACACGGCGTTACCGAAGAAGTCTGGGGCGTAGACTTAGTGGAATGGATGCTACGCCAAGCAGCGAACGAATTAGGCAATATTAAAAACCTGCGCGATAAACTCACACCCAAAGGCCATGCCATTCAAGTACGCGTGTATGCCGAAGATCCTGCGCAAAACTTTCAACCCTGCGCAGGCTTATTAAGCAAAGTAGAATTCCCTGCCCTGCACACTAATTTACGTATCGATCACTGGATTGAAAGCGGTATTGAAGTACCTGCTTTTTTTGATCCCATGCTCGCCAAAATTATTGTGCGTGGCGATAATCGCGAACAAGCGCTCGCCACATTAAGCGACTCGCTCGATAACACTTATTTATACGGTATCGAAACCAATATCAGTTATTTGCGTGCACTGCTGCAAGATGAAACACTCCTGCAAGGCCGCATGACCACTCGCTATTTAAATAGTTTTGCCTATCACCCTGCACGCATCGATGTCATTCAAGGTGGAACACAAACCACACTTCAAGATTACCCCGGACGCGCCGGTTATTGGCATGTTGGCGTCCCCACATCCGGCCCATTCGATAGTTATTCGTTTCGTTTAGGTAATCGCTTATTAAATAACAATGAAGCCGCCGCTGGTTTAGAAATTACACTGCAAGGCCCCACACTAAAATTTAGTTGCTCCACAAAAATTGTATTAACGGGCGCGGCGATTGATGCAAAACTGGATGGTGCCGCTATTCCACTTTATACAATTATTGAAATTAACGCAGGCCAGCAATTACAGCTTGGGCGCATTACCGATAAAGGCGCGCGTACGTATTTGTGTATTGCAGGCGGGTTACAGTGCCCCGATTATTTGGGCGCAAAATCCACTTTCACGCTCGGCCAATTTGGCGGACATAATGGTCGCGCATTACGTGCAGGCGATGTATTGGCGTTAGATGCACAACACTGCAATCCTCAACTCACCACACCGCAACTCGCAAACGAATTAAAACCAGAAATTAATAATCACTGGCAGCTGCGTGTTATTTACGGCCCCCACGGAGCACCGGATTTTTTTACCCCCAATGACATAAACACTTTTTTCAACACATATTGGGAAGTGCACTACAACTCCAGCCGCACCGGCGTGCGTTTAATTGGCCCCAAACCAGAATGGGCACGCACATCCGGTGGTGAAGCGGGAATGCACCCATCAAACATTCACGATAATGCTTACGCATTCGGCACTGTGGATTTTACTGGCGACATGCCCGTTATCCTCGGCCCCGATGGCCCTTCACTCGGTGGTTTTGTGTGCCCCGCCACCGTGATCAGTGCGGATTTATGGAAACTCGGTCAAGTGCGCGCGGGCGATAAAATTCGTTTTACTCCAGTAACCATTGCGGATGCCGTTGCAATTGAAAAAACACAACATCAATCTCTTGCATCACTCACTACCATCAATCACACATGGCAACCCACCAACTTGCAATCACCAATAGTAAAAACGCTATCAGAGAGTGAGTTTGGTGAGAACATTGTGTACCGCGCCGCTGGCGATCACTTTTTATTGGTGGAATACGGCGCACTGGAATTAGATATTAAATTACGTTTCCGCGCCCACGCTCTTATGCAATGGCTACAACAAAATACACTGCAAGGTTTGCGTGAATTAACACCCGGCATTCGCTCGCTGCAAATTCATTACAACAGCCAAACGCTATCGCTCGCGGAATTATTAACGCATTTGGAAAATGGCGAAAAAGCACTGACACAACAACTCGCCGAACTCAGCGTGCCATCCCGCATTGTGCATTTTCCCTTAAGTTGGGATGACGAGGCTTGCCAACTGGCCATTCAAAAATACATGCAATCCGTACGCGCCAATGCGCCTTGGTGCCCGAGCAATTTAGAATTTATTCGCCGCATTAATGGCTTGGATTCGATTGCCGAGGTAAAAAATATTTTATTCAGTGCCTCTTATTTAGTCATGGGTTTAGGTGATGTCTATTTAGGTGCACCCGTGGCCACCCCCATTGATCCGCGCCATCGTTTGGTCACCACCAAATACAACCCCGCCCGCACCTGGACAGCCGAAAACTCCGTGGGCATCGGCGGCTCCTACTTATGTGTATACGGCATGGAAGGCCCGGGTGGCTATCAGTTTGTTGGCCGCACGCTGCAAATGTGGAATCGCTATCGCCAAACCAAAGAATTTAAACAGCCATGGTTATTAAACTTCTTCGATCAAATTCGTTTTTACGAAGTCAGCGCAGAGGAATTGCAACAAATTCGCCGCGATTTCCCACAAGGCCGCTACCCCATAAAAATTGAAGAAAGCCATTTTAGTTTGAGCGAATACCAACATTTTATTGAACAACACCAAGAATCAATCACCGCATTCACGACCCAACGCGAAAATGCCTTCGACGAAGAACTCGCCCGCTGGCACGCCAACGGACAATTTAATTACGAACAAACCGAAGTAGCGGAAGAAAACGAAGAAGCCGAATTACCAGAGGGCGCCATCCGCGTAGACAGCTCCGTCTCCGGCAGCGTTTGGCAAACCCAAGTCAACATCGGGCAGGAGGTCAAAGCGGGCGATGTGTTATTGATTTTAGAATCCATGAAAATGGAAATTAACATTACCGCTCCCAGCGCCGGAAAAGTCACGCACCTATTAAAAACCGATGGCGCACGTGTACAAGCAGGGCAAACCTTGGTGGTATTGGAGGATATTTAAAAAAAGATAACCCGTAGGTTGGGCAGCAATGCCCAACAAAATAAAATCCAAGGCGCATTTTTTATTGGTGAATGTAGGATTTTTTAAATGCAGCAAAGTGTTTATGAAATACAAAAAATGTTGGGCATTGCTGCCCAACCTACGAGCTGACCCCAGCTATACAGCTCAACCTACGAGCCAGTCACAATCCATCTACATTTAACATATATAAATCTAATAAAAAACAAACTCAATCCTTGAAAAATTGAACAGAAAACAATTTCTACCCAAGTTTCTATATAACCAGTTAACATGCAATTACTAAAACACACACCAAAATCTTGAGCCAAGCTAAAAAAATAGTAAGTCACGATAACTCCAAATGGAATCATGACTGGAAAGTTAACTATAAGCATAAAAAAATCAGTGCCTTTTGCATTGTAAAAACTAGCATCATTAATTGATGACATTTTCAATAAAAGCAAGACACATATATTAATTATTACAAAGCTACCTATGACACATAGAATGTCTCTTTTGGTTTCATATAAGACAATTTTTAAAATCCATACCATCCAAACAATAGGCAACAAAAAATAAGGCCAAGGAAATGAGATTCCTACATTAAAAAGATAAGCCATAAGAAAAATGATTGTTGCTGTTAAAAACAATAAACTTAGCCTATAAACAAAAGCATTAGTTATCTTAATTCTTTGCCCCACAAATAACTTTACAGCTTTCATATATAGACTCCTCAATGTCATTACATGTGTTAGCACGCAACAATCCATAGTTTGATGGTAGTGCAGTCTGCCACGCCCATTTATTTTCAGCACATTGATCCATACAGCTATTTTTGTCATCATCAGTACATGAGGTTTGACCCGGCTTCGAGCCTGCCTCATTTGATTGTTCATCAGGTAAAACCTCTCCTGGATTTACTCCCGCCACTTTTTGCCTTAGACCAATACTATTACTATCATCAAAGCTAAATCCCTTGCAAACCCTCAACCCTTTAGAATTAGTCCAACACTGATAGGAGTGATGAGCAGGCCCCCAATTATTACCCCCAGTTGTTGAAATGCCTGTTTTGCATCTCTCAAGAAGACCAAACGGATCTATTTTTTGAATTGGATTCCCACTCACATAAGCATAAGTATTAATCCCCCCCTCTAATCCAATCGGATCACTCTCAATATATCTACCAATACTCGCATCATAATCCCTAAAATAGTTGTAATAGAGCCCTGTCTCACCATCCAAATACTGCCCAGGGAAACGCGAGTAAAGCTCAATGCTATTACTTTGATTTTGCGCCAATTTACCAAAAGGTTCGTAGTCACCCATCCATACCACTTGTTGGCTTGCATTGGTAACAACTTGTGGGGTATTTAAATGATCGCTGTGAATAAAATACAAAGTACCGTTATTTACCAAAGCAACTTGTTGTGAGCCCCAATAAATATATTCACGAACCGTTGTGCCTGCAGCATCTGTAACTGCGATAAGTTGACCTGCTTCATCGTAGTGATAAATTTCTTTACTGCCATTCGCTAAAGTTTTTACCACGCGCTGACCCAGCGGGTTGTAAGTGTAAGTCGCCGCGAGTGCGCCGTTTACATTTACACTGCTTAAACGATTGGCATTATTAAAGTTAAAAGTTTGATTGCTATTATCAGCTGCGGTGCGCTGTGTTGGGTTGCCAGCGGCATCGTATGTAAAGCTGCGGTTACCGGTTGCGCGAGTAATACCCGTTAAACGATTGCTGGTGGTTTGATAGGTATAGGTATCACTCACACCATTGCGAGTTTCAGTTAAACGATTACCGACAGCATCGTAACTGTAACCCAAATTACCGTAGCCACCCGCTGCAGTAATTAAACGATTTAACGCATCGTAACTGTAGGTTTGGCTATTGGCTGTTTGCAAACCATTGTTGATGCTGGTGATGTTATTCACCAGATCGTACCCATAACTACGGTTGAGTATGCCACCGACTTGAATACCCGTTAAGCGGTAATCCAAATCGTAGGTTTGCGTGTGCTGCAAACCATTGCCATAGCTGTAGCTTTGCGCGGGGCCAAAGGGCAAATAACTGATGTTGCTTACAATATTTTGTGCGCTCGCATTAGAATTCAGCTTGGTGCTAATGCTGTTTACTTTGCCGGTAGTATCTAACTGATAATTCACTTCCCTACCCGATGGATAAGTCACCCCAGTGAGGTTACCTGCCGCATCATAACGATATTGTGTTGATACAAAAGTATTGCCCGCTTGCGCATATTTTTTGGTAATCAAACCTTGTGGATTGTATTCAAAATCCAATCGCGTTGCGCCAGTGACAATGCTGGTTAAACGACCGACACCATAATTACCATTCGCAGTGGCATCGTAGTTGTAAGTAATATTTTCCGAAGCTGCTGCAGGGTATTGAATGCCTGTTAAACGATTGAGCGCATCGTAACTGTAATTCACGACCACACTGCGCGCATCGGTACTGCTGGTGCGATTACCGGCGGCATCGTAAGTAAATGTGGTAGTGCCAGTATCGGGGCTCACTTGAGATACGAGATCACCAAAGGCGTTGTAGTTATAAACTGTTGCATTACCTTTAGGGTCTTTTACTTGTGTGAGGTTGCCTTGCGCATCGTAGCTGTAATCGGTTTTACCTGTGAGCGCATCGGTAGTGCGGGTTAAACGATCCAGCGGATCAAAAGTGTTGCTGGTAGTTTTCGTTTTTGCATCCACTTCGCTGGTAAGGTTGCCATTGGCATCGTATAAATAGGTGCTGCCTTGGCTGTTACTGTTCAATGTATTTTTTACACGCGACAGCGCATCGTATACATGTTGTTTTGTATAAGTGTTAGCGCCACTTGCGTTGGTGAAACGCTCAAAGCGTAAATTACTTTCTACATCGTATTCGTAATTAATTTTATCGCCGAGTGCATTTACAACCGCAATCAAACGCTTAGCGGCATCGTATTCATAATTTATGGTGACGCCATTTGGCAACACACTGCCAATGCGATTACCGTTTAAATCGTAGGTGTGCGTTGTTACAGCACCGGCCACAGATTGGCTGGTAAGACGACCGCGCGCATCGTAGGTAAAGAGCGTTTGTACGCCGTTTGCATCCTGCATGGCTAACAGATTGCCATTGGGATCATAACGGGTAAATTCTGTTTTATGACCCAAGGCATTGGTAATGCTTTTTAAATCGCCTTTTGTCCAATCGCTCGTCGTAATATCGTAATACTCGCGGATTTCATCAGGCGTACCCACCCCAGTACGTGAATAGGTCAACTGCTGACCATAACCATTGTAAGTATAAAATTCTTCGCGCTTGGCAATAGTGGAATCTACAACCGCCGTAAGACCTGCAGCACCATTAACATCCGTCGTCGCCTGTTGGACTTTGTGGCAAAGCAATGGTTGTGACGATGGCGAACAATTTGCTATTTGATTGCTATTAAATGGATCCGCATCACCATTATAAATAAATGTAGTGATTAGTTTTGGCTCAGATTTTTTGAAGGGCTTACGATGTTGTGGGTGCCACTGGGTGGTGATTTTTTTCGCGCTTGAACTAAGAACCTTACCTTGTGGCAAATAATCTACGTAATCAGTACTTGCAATGCCCTCAACGCGTACAGTTTCTAGGCCACGAACCATATCATGGTTAAATTGAATTTTACTTCCATTAAAATTAGCTTCCGATTTTTTAAAACCATTATCATAATAAGTCGCTGATTTTGTCGATGCTGCACAACCACTACCCGCGGGCTGATTAGTACTTGTCAGTAATTTAGTGCCATCAGGTAAAACTTTATTAAAATAATAATTACGGGTAGAGTTCAGCCCATCTTTTACACTTGTAAAGCTTCCGTAATTAGTAAATATTCTCTTAAACGAAGCTAAGGCCCCCTCTGTAGATACAGCCATATTGGAGCTGTACTTATAAATACCTATGCGCCTATCTAATGCATCCAACTTCCCTGTTAACATTTTATTGGTGCTTGTTCCTGAAATATGGGCAGACTCGTTATATACATAACCAATACTTTCACCATTTGGCCACCTAACTTTTTTCAGAAGTGAAAAATCTATAGCTTTTTCATCTTGGCCATACTCATAAACTATAAGTTGCGAATCAGGCAAGCTAATAGAGATTATGCGGCCATGCGTATCATAGCTGTAGACAAGCGAGCGATTTAAATGATCTGTTTTAGACAATACGCGTCCATCATTATATTGATAAGCGAGACTTCCTCCGCGAGCAAACTCTATGCGCTGCAAACTACCATCAGTTAGAAAATAAGAAATATCACCATTTTCATTTGTAAACTTCCATTTGGCGCCTCCAAAATTATTGGGGTTAACCTCTATCAATGTGGTTTTTGCACCAGTCGTCCCATCTCCAACAAAAACTCCACCAACTTCGATATAACGGTACCGCATTCCATTAATAGTTAAGTACACAGCTCGTTGTTGTGATGAATTAATAAGACTAATAGTGTCTATGTGAGTGTAAGTCTCCAAATTGTATAAATTTGAGCCGTAGCGTTTACGCCGACTTACTACCGAATAATCTGCAGTAAGTTTATTGCTACGATATTTCGGCATTGGCACTGTGGTGCCAACGGGTACCTCTACCAATTGATTGGGTTCATCAATTACCCAACCAGCAAATTGACTAATATAGCGACGCTCTATTTTTAAAAAACCATCCACAGTTGAATAATCAACTTCATGCTCGAATTTATATCCCGTACCTATATTGATTGGATTGCCATCACATGCCGATGATGAGGGCTCAACAAACACGCAATCCATTTGCCTATCATTTGTAGAGCCTGTTATACGCGCCGAAAAAGGGCTTGGGCAATTAAAATTTACTGACGCACCTAGATCTCCAGCCGTTTTAGAGCCGCTAGTGACAGGTCCATTAGATGCAGACTGAGATTGATAATATTCAGTGCGAGCTAGCTGGTATAGATGGTTTTCGCCATTAATTTTTACAGCATATGGCGATGGATATGGCGATGTAATAATATATTTGGCGCAGCCATATGGGGGAGCTTTCGAAATACAATCAGAAAATCTAGCTTCTTGGTTTTTATTGATATCTTGAACAAGATCATTAAGAGATGAGAATATTTGTTGATCTCCTCCTGTTAACACATAACTAACTGTGGGGGAGCTGGTAATTTCGGAAGCTCTTGCGATGCCCACTATAAATAATGGAAAAAATAAACAAAAACTAGCGAAAAGAAATTTCTTTTTAACGACTGCCAACACAGTCCTTCGAATAGCAAACATAAACCATCCCTCTAGGAAGAAGATATTGAATGGAAACAGACAAAATAAAACCGCCAGCACCTTCGTACTGGCGGTCAATAAAAGAGATCAAATAGTAACCCAGCTTAAAAACTAACTCAATAACCGCTTATCCCGCAAATTACTGATCACCGATTCCAATGCGCGATCAAACAACATGCCATCATCCAAAATGGTTAAGCGTTTGTTTTGCAGAGCAATCGCTAAACTTTCGCGGCTTTCTTCGGCGACTTTCATACCAGAGCGATTGACGAAAATATATTTTCCCACAGGGCGAATAATCGCGGCGAGACGGCAGCGGTATTTTTCGCCAGCTTCACCCTGCATTTCAAACCATGTACCTTGAGTGATGTTGTTGACGAGAGATAGGTGCTGCGCATCGGCTTGTTGCGTTTCTACAACAACTTCTGGTGCAGCCTCCTCCACAACAACAAAGCTCTGTGGTGATGAGGCTGTAACAACTTCAGATCCTTCATCAACCATCGGTGACACAGAAGAAGTGTCGACCTCAACCACAACTGCAGGCGTATTACTAACCGTTGCAAGCGATTCGGGTTCAGCCTGCTCTGTAGAAACCACTGAAGATTCAACAATAACTGGCGTTTCTTTTTCCTCAGGAATAGAAACGTCTGGTGCTACTTTTTGTGGCGCTAGCGTTGGCACAATCGCCGGTGTGCGCAAGCTGGCATTTTTAGCAGCTAACTCGCGCGCTTTAGCAGCAAGAGCATCCGCTGAGGGGATAGATGCTGGAACTTCAGCCGATTTAACTGCAGCCTCTCCACGCAAACGCGCCAAATGGATAGTTTCTAATTGTTTGAAGAGCTGCGTAGTTTCAAAAGGGCTAAAGGAAATACTTTCCAAACCAGTACGCAGTTTTTGCAATAAATCTGGTACTAATTTTAACAGCCGTTGACGGTTTTCTTTATCCATTGCAACGGTAACACTCCAGACTAATTGCTGAGCGGTTAAGGTTTTATCTTTCCACTCTGGACTTTCAACACCTTGTTTTAGGCAAGTAATAAACATCACGTTCGCCCAGGCTTCGCGCAATAATTTTGTCGCGGCTATAGGTAACTCTTTGCCCGTACAAATGCGATTCAAAACAAGATCCACTTGCGCGCGGGCACGCTCTGATTTTGCTTTTCCATCTTCCGCATCAATGGTGCGCTGTTCAAGAATTTGCGCGCGACGCTTATCTTTTTCCAGAAACGCACGGAAATCGATTAACAACGTATTAAAGATATCCATATCCGTTTCAAAATCGGTGAGTATCACACGCACCGTTTCTTCCATTTTGTTGTAAAGGCTATCTTTGCGTTGATTTTCATCGCTAGACTCTTGCCAACCCAAGCAGGCCATTGCCATTTCATTCAATAAACGGCGTGCAGGATGCCCACCCTTACTGAAAAAACTTTTATCGGCAATCGCCACTTTCACCATAGGAATTTGTAAGCGGCCAATTAGCGCCTTCATGGGCGCCGCAAGGTTGCGATCATCCAAAATAAATTCAAACATCATGCTAACGAGATTAATCACATCGTCGTCAACCTGATTTATAGCAGCCGGTTTTTCTGCTTCGTTCCGCAACAAGTCATTGAGCATACTGCGCAAATTAACCGGCGCAGAAGCATGGGTATTGTGGTGCGCAGGTTCAAAGTGTTGATGCTGCGCTAAGGATAGAATTTTGATTAAGTCTGTTGTGGCAATTTCTTCACCGACTGACGATGATTGATTCCCACCACGGGAACCCAAAAGATCACGTAAAGTATGCAGCACTTGATTGGTTTGTTCATCGTAAGTTTGTGCATTTACTAAAGGGCGTGAGCTCTGCTCTGCCGATGAATGATTCGAGACGGCCCCCGCTGAGTGCTGTGAAGCATTCGAACCTTGACGATCAGCTGAGTTGGATACCAGCGATTTTTTAGCGCGCGCCGCTTGTTTTAACGACGGTAAAATATTGGCATCAATGAGTACTTGATTAAGCGCTTCATACAATTTGCCCAAATTGCTCATTACCATGTTGTCGAACAATTTGAACAATACTAACTTGGCTTTGACATCGATATGCAGCGATTTTGTCGCGCTAGTAAAGGCATGACAAATGACATCCACACCCAGTGGATTATTTTTTTGATATACCTTAATAGGTACTAAATGGTCGATGCGCAGTGTTAAATGTTGAATCGCCTCGGCAAATTGTTCATTGGCCTTGTTGACCATACCTTCGGTAGCAACCATCTCTTCTAATTCATCATTTTTTACCAAGGATAAATCATCTAAAGAGACGCCCTTTTCTTCCACATATTGCTCTTCGCGATAGGCATTGTGATCCAATAACTGCGCGAAACTGATATCGATACTGCGAAAAAAAGCAGTTTCCATGGCGCGGCGACGAATGCGCACTTCGCGCATGGAATCAAAAAATATATTTTGATCATGGTTGTTATTGGCTTTATCCGCCAACTCAAACATGGCATCGTCAACCTTATCGAATAGATCGCGCAAAAAACCTTGTAGCTGCTGCCGGGCTTTATCGCGCAAGGTGTGCATCGCGGCTGGCAAGCGCGCAAGTGCCACTTGGGAATTGGTAGTAGCATTACGCTCTACGTTGAGTTGTACAACCTTTTTGGGGTCGAACTTACTTTGTTCAGTCATAATATGATCTGCCATTAACAACGGTTGATTGCTTTCTGCTCAACAATACTGTGTAAAAATGTTCATCGATGCTGATTGATCACGATACATACACTTTCCGATCATTTTTCCTTGTCTTGTTGTGCCAAAAACGCTGTTGCTGATTCGGCAAAGACTCTTGCAATTTCAGTATACTCAACAGGAAGACTGCGCAGGAGGCAAATGCTAGGATCGAGAGGCATATCACAATTCGTAATAACTCGGTTTTTTGCTTAGATGTTTTTAATTAGATTTTGGAATTAGTTACCCGTAAAGTGTCACCCCTATTACTTTTTTACTCACCATTTTCCAGAGAATCGACTGTGGCCATAACGAATTTGCAAGCGGATATCGCAAAAACTGTAACACTAGCTCTCGCCGAGGATGTAGGCTCAGGAGATATCACCGCACAACTTATTCCGAGCGCGCAATACGCTGAAGCTCGTGTCATAACCCGCGAAGACTGTGTATTTTGTGGGAAGGCTTGGGTGGAAGAAGTGTTTAGGCAACTCGATGACACTGTGACAATTCATTGGAATGTTGCCGATGGCGATAAAGTCAGCGCCAACACTGAACTCTTCTCTTTAAAGGGAAATGCTCGCAGCCTCTTAACCGGTGAACGCGCCGCACTGAACTTTGTACAAACATTATCCGGAACAGCCACGACAAGTCACGCATATGCACAGCGTGTGGCTCACACCAGCGTTAAATTATTAGATACACGCAAAACCATCCCCGGATTACGAACTGCGCAAAAATACGCCGTCACTTGTGGTGGCTGCCACAATCATCGTATCGGCCTGTACGATGCATTTTTAATCAAAGAAAATCATATAGCCGCCGCGGGTAGCATTAGCAAAGCCGTGAGCGCAGCACACCATATCGCACCAGGAAAACCGGTTGAGGTTGAAGTGGAAAATGTGGATGAGTTACATCAAGCATTGGATGCCAACGCGGATATTATTATGCTGGATAATTTTTCGCTGGAAGATATGCGTAAAGCCGTGGATATAAATGCAGGTAAAGCAAAGCTAGAAGCATCCGGCAATATCACCAACGACACCTTGGTGGTTATTGCAGAAACGGGCGTGGATTTTATTTCGATTGGTGCGCTGACGAAGCATTGTCGGGCGGTGGATTTGTCGATGCGGATAAAATAAATTTTATCGGCATTCACTGGGGGCATATTTAGAGGGCAATGAACCAAGCACCCTGTTACCAAGCCCTCTTGCAGTAGCTGTTTCAAATGTCGAACTTCCGCAGGCCCAGTCTATTGCGCCCATAGAGCTATCAACAGGTAATGCCCCCTGAATATTAGGAGAAAGTGTTAAGGTTGTATTATTCATTACTGTAGGAATACCGTTACCTACATTCGCAGCCAAAACAACTGTTATCGTCCAAGGAGTTCCCGCAACAACGGTAATATCTGAAACATATTTGGAGCGCTTCTCCTGATTAGGAATATTGTTATAGGCTATAGCTGCTGCAGTCATTCCAGAAACACTGCCAACCTGAAATCCCTCACTTAACAAATACTTTGCGGCAGAGCTAGCAAGCATGGCCTCACCTACTTTTGTTCTTATTGTGTAGTTTTGATATGCAGGTAACGCGATCGCAGCCAATATACCAATAATAGCAACCACAATCATTAACTCAATCAATGTAAAGCCTGTATTAACTGATTTCATATTAAGCTCTCATAGTTTGAAGTTTCTGTATGCAAATTGTTAGCTGCAAATAAAGCGCCAAAAAACTCAACCAACTCCATGAATACTCCGTAAAGCAGCAATAACCTCATTAAGTCTAACGGCAAAACCAGTTTTATTTTGGATACAGATACATGAAATCAACCAGACACAAAGATCTCGCTAATCAATTCTCACTATTTGGCGTCAGAACTCTTTCTTAATATCGTATTTAAATCTATTGAGTTAACGCCGTATGAATTATCCATAGGATGTAAACTACTCAACTCTAATATAGATCCTGTAGATCTATCTACAATAACTGTCAAATCAGAAATTTTTGCTTTTAATGGAATATAACCAATATTGTCAATTTTTGACAAATAACGTTCACGTAACGCATCAACTTCACTCAAATTGCTTTTATTATATTTTTTTAAATCTTCAAGAGAACGAACATTCTGAATAATATCTTTAGATATACTTTCGAAGGAAACATAGTATTCAGGCAACTGGGAAAGATCATCACCACCAGAAATAGCATTCATCACTACTTCTTTAGCTGCGACTTGGTCTTGCGGAAGTCTGGCACCAACATACTCAGGCCCCCATATTGGAATTTTGGCAAATGCACTATTGCTGACACGCGCTAAAGATTGTGCGGATACCTCATTTGCATAAACAACATCAAAGCGATCTATATTAAAAACTATGAAAACTGGACGAACTGAAAATAAAATCCACAAACCATAAACTAGCGCCATTAATTGCACAGATATAACAATACTGATATCTAACTTCAACCACCGCTTATTCTTATTAAAAATAACAAAAGTTATTAATGGACCCAAAATCAAATCCACAACTATCAACAACCCAAAAACAGACAGGACACCACTAGCAACCCCCAACAATCCGGGGTAATAAAAAGCGAATAAGGCAACACTAACAAGACTTAGTACAAAAAAAGATATAACGAAATGAATGCATGATGCCTTTAAGCGAACTTTTAGATTTTCTGGCATGATTTTCCTCCCAAAAAAAACGCCCGCTATTGCGGGCGTTTTTTTAACACCACAAAAATTAACGGCATTCAGATGGAGCGTATTTAGCTTCCAATGTACCTACGGCACGGCTACCCAAGTTACGAGCTGTAGCAGTAGCAACAGTTGTACTACCGCACGCCCAATCAATCGCACCAACAGAAGCAGCTGTGGGAGCAACATTTTGTACGTTAGGAGTGAAGGTAAGCGTACGATTGTGTAAAGTTGTTGGTATACCATTGTTGTTGTCAGCTTTGATGAAAACAGTGATAGTCCATGGAGTAGCGTTTCCAATGGTAATGTCTTCGACGTATTTAGAACGTTTTTCTGCTTGAGGAAGAATATTGAAAGCATTAGCTGCTGCAGTTAAACCAGTAACGCTGTCAGTTTGGAAGGCCTCACTCATCAAACCCTTTGCCGCAGAACCAGCAATAACTGCCTCACCTACTTTGGTGCGTACGGTGTAGTCTTGATAAGCGGGCAGCGCGATCGCAGCCAAAATACCGATGATCGCCACAACGATCATTAATTCAATCAATGTAAAACCTTTCTGTAATGTTTTTTTCATGATGTATCTCCGGTGATTAAAAAAGTCATTAGGTAAAACCAAACTCACAATGAGTAGAGCAACAGCTATACCAAGATTGTTATTGTTTAACTTCCTTTTCTCATGTGCATTCGCAAGAACCGCGTAAATACTGCTTGCAACCAATAACATGAACTAGAGCATAGCCCTTAAAAGGTAATTCACAAGTAATACCGATAGGAAGTTTTCATTAGCCTATGAAAAAAAGTGACCCAATCGACAAAAAAATTACGACAATTTAGTTTAAAAAGTGACAATTATCGTCACCCCCAAATTCAAGTACTTGTTTTACACTGGGCAAATTAGCAGATAAATGCCTAAGCACTATACTGAACTGAATTAGACTGACTGCTAGCTATAGAGAAGCCTAGCCAAGACAGTAGGTTATCGCTTACTCTTGATCCAAAGAATGATATTTGTTTAGAAGGCGAACACCAATGAATAACCCTGCGCCATTGTTAAATGGTCTAGCTAGACGATTAGTAGCTGACAACATGCTGGATGCCGAATTGGCACGCAAGGCATTAGCACAATCGCAAAAAGACAAGGTGCCTTTCGTTCAACATTTGGTTGGCAATGGCATATTAGATGCACGAACTATTGCTAGAGTAGCTTCAGAAGAGTTTGGTTCACCCGTATTTGATTTAGATGCGATGAATCGCGATTCAATCCCACAGAAGTTCGTGGATGATAAGTTGATTCGGAAACATCATATATTACCCCTAGCAAAGCGTGGTAATCGTCTATTTCTGGCCGTTACAGATCCGACCGACCTTCATGCTCTTGATGAGATTAAATTTAATACCGGCACCAATACAGAGGCCGTACTTGTTGAGGCCGATAAATTAAAAGTTGCGATTGATAAATACTTAAACGCGCAAGAGGAAACCCTAGGGGATGCATTGGGTGGTTTGGATGAAGATTTTGACGATCTTGATGTTCAAACTGTCGATACCAATAACACCAATGACAATAACGATACTGAAGCTGATGAAGCACCTATCGTTAAGTACATCAACAAAGTGTTGCTTGATGCCATTAAGGGTGGCGCCTCTGATATTCACTTTGAACCCTACGAAAAGAGCTATCGCGTGCGCTTTCGCACCGACGGGGTCCTTCACGAAGTGTCGCGGCCGCCCGTTAACTTGGCATTTCGGATGGCAGCACGTCTTAAGGTTATGTCACAGATGGATATATCCGAGCGGCGCGTTCCTCAAGATGGTCGCATTAAGTTAAAAGTGTCAAAAACACGGGCCATCGACTTTCGTGTGAATACATTGCCTACACTGTTTGGCGAAAAGATTGTACTGCGTATTCTTGACCCGAGCTCCGCAAAACTCGGTATTGATGCTCTGGGATATGAAGATTTTCAAAAAAAATTATTTTTGGATGCATTAGCTCAGTCACAAGGAATGATTTTGGTTACAGGGCCAACGGGTAGTGGTAAGACAGTTTCCCTGTATACGGGCTTAAATATCCTCAACACGCCTGAACTCAATATTTCCACTGCAGAAGATCCCGTGGAAATTAACCTGGAAGGTATCAATCAGGTTCAGATGAATACCAAGGTTGGATTAACATTTGCGGAAGCGCTACGCTCTTTCCTGCGACAAGACCCTGACATCGTAATGGTTGGTGAGATTCGTGATCTTGAAACGGCCGAGATTGCCATTAAAGCTGCGCAAACGGGTCACTTGGTGCTTTCGACGCTACACACCAATAGCGCCCCGGAAACGCTAACCCGGTTGATGAATATGGGGGTTCCGGCATTCAACATCGCCACCAGCGTCAGCTTAATCATCGCTCAGCGATTGGCGCGCCGACTTTGTCCAGCGTGCAAAAAGCCGGCAACCGACATACCGGCCGATATACTGACACAGGAAGGGTTTGACGAAATTGGTATCCCGCGATCAGAATTCCAGCTGTTTCACCCAGTGGGCTGCGAAAAATGCAATGGTGGTTATAAAGGGCGCGTGGGTGTGTATGAAGTGGTTCGCATCACCCCCGCCATAGCAAACCTTATAATGGAGGGCGGCAACTCCTTGCAGATCGCACGCGTAGCTAAAGAGGCGGGCTTTAATAATCTACGTATTTCCTCATTGCGCAAAGTGGCAATGGGCCTAACCAGTCTTGAAGAGGCTAACCGAGTAACCAAGGATTAACCTTATGGCAATTACTACAACAGCAAAAACGAAAACCTCGAGCACCGCTAAGGCCAAACAGGTCTCAGTTACCAACACTTATGTCTACAAAGCTCTCGATAAAAAGGGTAATAAGATACAGAGTGAAATAAATGCTTCTAGCCCCGCAATTGCCAAAGCACAACTATTAAAGCAAGGGATTAATGTTAAATCGATTACAAAAAAATCTAAGCCTCTGTTTGGCTCCTCAGGTAAAGCAATTAAGCCGGGAGATATAGCCGTATTTTCGCGTCAAATGGCCACCATGATGAAGGCTGGCGTTCCGCTCGTACAAGCGTTTGATATTGTTGCTGATGGATTGGAAAATCCCAATTTACGCAAGTTAGTGTTAAGCATACGCGACAGCGTTGCGTCGGGTGGTGGGTTTGCGAACTCGCTGAGAGAACACCCAAAATACTTTGATGACTTGTTTTGTAACTTGGTGGATTCGGGAGAACAATCCGGTGCTCTAGAAACCATGTTGGATCGTATTGCCACCTACAAAGAAAAAACAGAAGCTCTAAAAGCAAAAATTAAAAAAGCACTAACCTATCCTATTGCCGTCGTTGTCGTTGCTATTGTAGTAACAGGTATTTTGCTGGTTAAAGTTGTTCCTCAATTCGCAGCAACATTCAGCAGTTTTGGTGCTGATTTACCTGCTTTCACACTTTTTGTGTTACATCTATCCGAGTTGGCACAAGCATATTGGTTTTACATACTAATTGGGATGGGAGCCGCCTTTTTTACATTTAAAGAAGCTGTTAAGCGCTCGGAAACATTCGCCTATGCTGTTGATAGATATATGCTGAAATTTCCAATTATCGGGCAAATTCTGTACCTTTCTGTGATGGCACGCTTTGCAAGAACCTTAGCAACAACATTTGCTGCAGGTGTTCCACTGATTGATGCACTCACATCTGTAGCTGGCGCGGCAGGCAACAGAATTTATAGCGAAGCGATCATAAAAGTGCGTGAAGACGTGTCAACAGGCTTGCAACTAAATACGGCTTTAAAAACTCGAAATATTTTTCCCACTTTACTCATACAAATGTCTGCTATCGGCGAAGAATCTGGCGCACTTGATGCCATGTTGGACAAGGTGGCAGTGTATTATGAAGATGCCGTCGATAATATGGTTGACAGCCTCACCTCTTTGCTTGAGCCCTTGATCATGTCAGTGCTTGGTATATTGGTAGGTGGATTGATGATTGCGATGTATATGCCAATCTTCCAACTTGGTGCGGTTGTATAAGCGTGGATTTATTACAAGCACTCCAGGCCTATCCCTTGCTCGCCGCAATGTGCGCATTAATTCTGGGGTTATTAGTCGGTAGTTTTCTGAATGTTGTGATTTACCGCCTCCCTAAAATGATGGAGGCGGATTGGCAACAACAGTGTCAGGAGTATTTATCCGCTAATGGTGATATAAAAACCATTCCTGACACTCAAGACAAGACCCCCCCCTTTAATCTTATGGTGCCTGCCTCTCGTTGCCCACACTGTGGGCATAAGATTAAGCCATGGGAAAATATCCCTGTTGTTAGCTTTCTCTTTTTGCGCGGAAAATGCTCCAACTGCAAAGCCTCAATTTCAATCCGTTACCCGACTATTGAATTAATTACCGGATTGCTTTCAGTCGCGGCAATTTATACTTTTGGTGCATCAGTGAGCGGCCTGTTAGCCATGGTTCTTACATGGTGTTTGGTCGCACTCACCATGATCGACATTGACACTTATTTACTTCCTGATGACATTACTCTTCCCTTGTTATGGATAGGCCTCATTGCGAATAGTTTTGGGGTATTTACCGATTTATCCAGTGCCTTGTGGGGTGCTGTAGCGGGATATTTATCCTTATGGTCGGTGTACCAGTTGTTTAAGCTGGTAACTGGCAAAGAAGGAATGGGTTACGGTGATTTTAAGCTGCTTGCCGCTCTGGGTGCATGGATGGGCTGGCAAATGCTACCGCAAATTATATTATTATCGTCATTGGTGGGTGCTGTGATTGGAATTTCGATGGTAGCCATTCGTGGCCGCGACAAAAATATCCCCATTCCTTTTGGACCCTACCTGGCGATAGCGGGCTGGATTGCCTTTGTATGCGGCGATGAGATTAATCGCACTTATCTACAACTTTTTGTTGCGCCCTGATGAGAAGATCAACAGTCGTTATTGGGCTCACGGGCGGGATTGGGAGCGGAAAATCTGAAGTCAGTCGCCGATTTGCAGCGCTTGGCATAAATGTGATTGATGCCGATGAGGAAGCTCGTGCGGTAGTGTATAAAGATAGCGATGCGTTGAAGCAAATATCGAATCATTTTGGGAATGACATCCTGCTCCCAGACGGCAGCCTCAACCGAGCACAATTACGTGACATTATTTTCACAAACCCGCACGAGAAAACGTGGCTCGAACAGCTACTTCATCCTTTAATCAATACCGCCATCCGCACCAAGCTAAAAAACACCTCAAGTCCATATGCAATATTATCTTCACCACTGTTATTAGAAACCAAACAGTATGAACTCGTAGATCGCATATTGGTGGTTGATACAAGTGAGCAGTTACAACTAGAGAGAGCAAGTGCACGCGATAGTAATAACACCGCGCAGATAAAGGCGATTATGTCCGCACAACTTTCGCGACAAGAGCGTAGTAGTCGCGCTAATGATATTATTCAAAATCATGGCGCTATTGATGAGCTGGATAAACAAATAGCAAAACTTCATCAACTCTATTCTGAAATAGCTGCACAATCGGTGTAATCAATTACTGCCCGTCTACTTCATTGAGCTCAATATGACACCAGAGAATTCTGTTATTCAACTGCAATGCCCTACCTGCAAAAAAAATATTCTATGGAATAATGACTTTCCGTTTAGACCATTTTGCAGCGACCGCTGTCGCTTGATAGACCTTGGAGAATGGGCAAGTGAAAATCATCGTATTGCTGGAGATAGTATGAAAGGAGTGAATAGCGAACTTCTAAATCCAGATTCAATTACACAAGCTGATGAGGATTAATGCAATAACATTTATTTCCACCAACCACTAATCCCTGCAACACCCTGTGCGCCAGCTTGGATTGCGACCGATAAATCCTTTGCCTGCACTCCACCCAATGCATAAACAGGAATATTTACTTGCTCAACTAAATCCGCAAAAAAATTCCACCCAAGAGGCACAGCATCGGGATGTGAATCTGTTGTTAACACGGGAGAAAGTAGTAAGTAATCTGCACCTATTTTTTGTGCATGAATAATCTCTTCCAGATTATGACAAGAGGCGCCGAGCAATATTTCTGATGCGACGGGCCGAGTAGCCTGAGCCAATAATTCATGACGATTAAGATGTAATCCACAAGTATGTTGAGGAAATGCGCTGGCTATCCGCATGTATTCAACCGCAGAAGTATTAATCATTAATTTCGCAGAATAACGCGAACAAAGCGCGAAGGCCGCTTGCAGAATATTGCTATGCTCAGCGACACTGACGTTGGGGATTCTGAATTGAATAACACGAGCGCCTTGTTGCAACGCATGCTCAAGCCGTGCAGAAAAATCTGTTATCGATGAAAACTGACCCGTTATCGCATAGTGCTGGGGCAAACGAATGGCTGTAATAATCGGGCGATTGGCGGCGGGGAATTCATACAAGGATAACTCTTCGGGAGTCACCCACCGAATAGGTTGCCCCTCATTACCAATGGGTACACCCTCAAAACACGTCACTTTATGCACATCCAATAACACGGACTTATCTGCATAATGATGACGAATTTGTATCAAGGGTTCGCTTGCAGCCACTGTTATGGCAAGCTCTTCTTTTAATTCGCGCACTAGAGCTTGATGAATAGACTCCCCCGCATCAACCTTACCGCCGGGAAACTCCCACAAACCACCCTGATGCGAAGAATCCGCACGCTTGGCAATCAGAATATTACCGAGAGCATCAACGATAACACCAACGGCAACATGCACGAGTGTAGTCACCATTCGCTCTTATCCAACATTAAGAGCGGTAGTCTGCATTGATGCGCACATATTCGTAGGAAAGATCTGTGGTCCAAACGGTTTCCTCAAAATCGCCACGCCCCAAATGGATATTAATGGCAATATCCGCTTGGCTCATCACTGCCTGACCTTGCTCCTCGGTATAAGTCTTTGCACGACCGCCCTGCTCTACAATCAACACATCATTTAAATGCACACGCACTTTTGTCGCATCAAGATGAGGAACGCCCGCATAGCCAATTGCAGCAACAATACGCCCCCAGTTAGGGTCAGATGCAAATAACGCGGTTTTAATTAAAGGTGAATGCGCAACGGCATAAGCCACATCCAAGCACTCATCACGCGAACCACCACCCGTTACAGCAACTGTGACAAATTTGGTTGCACCCTCGCCATCGCTAACAATACTTTTGGCTAAATGAATGTGTGCAGCAAGAATCAGTTCGCGTACTTTTTCATAAAGTTCGCCGTTTGGCTCTGTGATTTCTGGTGCCCCCGATTGACCCGTGGCAACCAAAATGCACGAGTCATTCGTGGATGTGTCTCCATCAATCGTAATACGATTGAACGATTTATCAGCCGCCTCACGCGACAAAGATTGCAAGACATCCTGTGCAATATGGGCATCGGTTGCGATGTAACCTAACATGGTAGCCATGTTAGGTTTAATCATGCCTGCACCTTTGGATATTCCATTAACCGTAATCGTTTTACCTTGATATTCAATTTGCTGACTGAAACCTTTAGGGCGAGTATCAGTGGTCATGATGCCTGCACCGGCATCATCCCAACCATTTTCATTCGCCTTTTCCAGGGCTTCTGGAATGACAGCAATAATTTTTTGCACTGGCAAGGGCTCTCCAATAACGCCAGTGGAAAATGGCAAGACCTGCTCTGGTCTTATGCCTTTTCGCTCTGCAATGGCTGCACAGGTAGCCTTTGCATCCAATATCCCTTGCTCGCCAGTGCACGCATTAGCATTACCGGAGTTAATGATTAAAAACCGAATGGGTGCTGCCGCCAAATGCTCACGACATACTGTGACAGGTGCTGCACAAAATGCATTTTTTGTAAAAACACCCGCAACGCGACTACCTTCGGAAAACTCAAACAACACCACATCACGGCGACCTACTTTTTTAATGCCACCACTCACTGCCGTGAGTTTCACACCTTTAACAGGGTGCATGTGTGGAAATGGATATTCACCAACGGCCATAACTATAATCTCTATCAATAAATTGTTGTCAGCTTAAACGGGGAATCACACCGAGTGTTTTATTCCAATTGCCCGTGACAGCTCTTGTATTTTTTTCCAGATCCACAAGGGCACGGATCATTACGGCCAATTTTGCGCCCCTCTCGCACCATAGGTGACTGAGGACGTGGTGCAGCCACAGGAGCAGCTTCTTCTGGCTCAGCTAAGGCTGACAATTCATCATGGTGTAATTCCATTTTTTGACGAGCCAGCTCTTCACGGCGGCGGTTTTCCATCTCTTCCATTTGCTCACGAGTAATGGGTTCAACTCGAGCCATTAAATATACGGTTTCACGCTTTACGGTTTGCAGTAGTTGCTGGAACATTTCAAACGCTTCGCGCTTGTATTCCTGTTTGGGATTTTTTTGCGCATAAGAGCGTAAATTAATACCTTGACGCAAATGATCCATACTCGCCAAATGATCTTTCCATGCATTATCCAGTACCTGCAACATCACTTGCTTTTCAATCTCTAGCATAATGTCGCCAACACGCTCGCATTTCGCATCATAAGCACCTTGAGCCTCAGCCAAGATTTTTTTGCGCAAGGTTTCTTCATGTAAGCGAGTGTCGTCTTTCAACCATTGGCTAATAGGAAGCTTAAGCCCAAGATCCATTTCTATTTGCTTTTCAAGGCCAGGAATATCCCACTGATCCTCAATCGATTGCGGTGGTATGAAGCCATTTACCAAATCTTCAACCACATCACCACGAATCGCCGTAATCATTTCGCGAATGCTATCCGCATCCAATAATTCATTGCGCTGATGGTAAATAATTTGACGCTGATCATTTGCCACATCGTCGAATTCAAGTAACTGTTTACGTATATCAAAGTTACGACCTTCAACTTTACGTTGCGCTTTTTCAATGGCGTTATTCACCATGCGATGCTCGATCGCTTCGCCTTTTTCCATCCCAAGCGCTTGCATAAAATTACGCACACGTTCGGAAGCGAAAATACGCATCAAATTATCTTCGAGGGACAAATAAAAACACGTCAACCCGGGATCGCCCTGACGACCCGCGCGTCCGCGCAATTGGTTGTCAATCCGTCGAGATTCGTGACGCTCAGTACCGATAATATGAAGCCCGCCTGCGGCCAATACGATTTCGTGACGTTTTTTCCACTCAGCTTTGATCTCTTCTATTTGCTCTGGCGTTGGATTTTCCAACTTGGCCACATCGGATTCCCAACGGCCGCCGAGCACAATATCCGTACCGCGACCGGCCATGTTGGTCGCAATAGTGACCGCACCAGGACGTCCCGCTTGAGCAATAATTTCAGCTTCTTGTGCGTGAAATTTAGCGTTCAATACCTGATGCACAATACCCGCTTTTGCTAACCGACGAGACATTTCCTCGGAAGTTTCAATCGATGCAGTTCCCACTAAAATAGGCGCATTTTTCGCTTGGAATTTTTTGACATCCTCAACAATGGCTAAATATTTTTCTTCTAAAGACAAATAAACCCTGTCATTCATGTCGATGCGCTGTTTGGGTTTATTGGTTGGAATAACCACCACATCCAACCCATAAATTTCGCGAAATTCATAGGCCTCAGTATCCGCAGTACCGGTCATACCCGAGAGCGTCGGATACAGACGGAAATAATTTTGGAACGTAGTCGATGCCAAGGTTTGGCTTTCACTTTGAATATTTACACCTTCTTTTGCCTCAATCGCCTGATGTAAACCTTCCGATAAACGACGCCCCGGCATGGTACGTCCAGTGTGCTCATCGATCAGAACTACTTGGCCTTCTTGCACAATATATTCAACATCGCGATGAAATAATGCGTGGGCACGCAAAGCAGAATTCACGTGATGTAATAAATTTAAATTATTAGCGGCATAAAGATTTTGGTCCGGCTGCAACAATTTTGCGTCAATCAATAATTGCTCGACTTGTTGATGGCCATTCTCTGTGAGTTCAATTTGGCGCGATTTTTCATCAACGGTGTAATCACCGGGTGTCGTAATAACTCGACGATCACCATCTTCGCCGTTATCAATTTGGCGTTTCAGTTTTAACACCAATTGATTCATTCGCTTATAGAGATCTGAACTGTTTTCGGCCGCACCCGAAATAACTAATGGCGTTCGTGCCTCGTCGATGAGGATCGAATCCACCTCATCCACCACGGCAAAATTTAATGGGCGCTGCACCTTATCGCGTTTACTGAGCGCCATATTGTCGCGTAGATAATCAAAACCATATTCATTGTTAGTGCCATAAGTAATATCTGCCGCGTAAGCCGCACGCTTTATCGTAGGCGGCTGCATTGACTGAATAATTCCTACCGTCATTCCTAAAAATTCATATACCGGCTTCATCCAGTTAGCATCGCGACTGGCTAGATAATCATTCACAGTAACCACATGTACACCCTTACCCGCTAATGCATGGAGGTAACTGGGTAAGGTAGATACTAATGTTTTACCTTCACCGGTACGCATTTCTGCGATGCGGCCTTCGTGTAGACTCATGCCGCCAATTAATTGCACATCGAAGTGGCGCATTCCAAGTACGCGGCGACTTGCCTCACGCACGGTTGCAAATGCTTCCGGTAATAACTGATCGAGCGTTTCGCCTTTTTCATAGCGTTGACGAAACTCTGTCGTTTTAGCTTTTAGCTGCTCATCGGTGAGCTTTTGCATTTCTGGCTCAAGTGCATTAATGCGTACTACCACCTTACCCATGCGTTTAAGTTCACGCTCATTTTTTGAACCAAAAATAGATTTAATTAACTTGCCGATCATTTTTTATACCGTAATAAACTGAAACATTCTGTGGAAATTGCGCAGCAAAAGTGGCGATAAAGTCATGCATTCGCCTAAAACAAACGCTGGCCAGTAAATAGAAAGATGCGCACTAAAGCAAGCCGAGACGACTCAGATTAGTAAAGAAAGAGGATGTTAACGATTGGTGCGGCGGATATAGGTAGCGGGGTCAACAACTCGACCATTCTTGTAAACTTCAAAATGCACATGAGGAGCAGTCGATCGACCAGTGGAGCCAGATAGAGCAATAAGCTGCCCCTTTTTAACCACGTCACCGGCTTTCACCAGATTACTTTTGTTGTGGGCATAACGAGTCACTAGACCGGCCCCATGGTTTATTTCAACCATATTGCCGTATTCGGGGTGGCGTCCCGCCCAATTCACAACTCCGGCGGCAACCGTACTGACTTTACTGCCTTCGCGAGCGGTGAAATCTATACCAGAGTGAAATTCAGTTTTACCTGTGAACGGATCCTTACGATAACCGAACTGCGACGTAATCCACGATTTGGCTACTGGGGTACCTGATACCAAAATCTCTTGCGACAGATCACGATTGGCTAACAGCGCATCTATGGTATTGAGCTGTTGCTCGCGATTTTCAATTTGACTCTCGAGCTGTTCTATTGCGGAAAATAAATCCGGTGCTTTATAAGTGGCATCAGGGCTGGACTGTGAGGGGCCACCGAATGCGGGAACCTGACTGAAATCAAACTCGCCTTGATCCAAGTTAGCAGCGGCAGTCAGCTTTTCACCGAGAGCATCCAAGCGCATTAAACGCGCTTGCAACTCTGCCATTTTGGTAGTGAGTGCGGCAATTTGCGCTTCTGAGGTTTGTCGCTCTTGTTCTATTTCTGTTTCGCGAGCAGAGAGAATATCTGTCCAAGCTTTAGCATCGGTATTAAAAAAATCGCTTTTTTCGTCAGAAACTAACCAGCTATAACCCCATGCGCCCACAAAAGTAGGTATCCCCAACAAACACACTGACAGGAAAGCGCGAGTCCACCCACCGAGGGTGAAGCTGCGTGCTTGCGCGTGATCTTTGTTGACGATAATAATTTTCATAACTGTGTATTTTTTGGTCGGCCACGTAAATTTTATTGGATCGAATAAAGTCACAGGGACTTTGGGATTGCCTTATCGATTTACAGGTAGCGGGGACATGCCCACATAAGATGACCTTCAACAAGCTTGTGAAAATCATTTATAAACAAGCAGTTACACACTTTTTCGAGAGAGAAAACAGACGTGTAGACATCCTTTGCAATACACCTCAAGAGGCGATTGATCGAAATATCTCACAGGTTGGAAGGTTTTAACAAGCCTAAATTTTTATCTTGTTTGTTTTTTGAACACTGTGTCACGCTGCAGCTATGGGTCTCATATAAGCAATCGGCGGCTCTATGGCATCCTCATAGGTTACCCATTCCCAAGCATCCTGTTGGTCAATTAGCTGACGCAAAACACGGTTATTTAACGAGTGCCCTGATTTGTGCGCACGATACTCGCCGATTAAGCTGTTGCCTAACAAGTAGAGATCACCTATAGCATCCAAGACTTTGTGCTTCACGAACTCATCTTCAAAACGCAAACCATCTTCATTCAGGATGCGGTATTCATCTACCACGATGGCATTGTCCATACTGCCGCCTTGAGCCAAGCCTTTAGAACGCAAGTACTCAATCTCATGCATAAAACCGAAGGTACGGGCACGACTAATTTCTTTTACAAACGATGAGCTGGAAAAATCCACTTCGGTTTGCAGCCTGCGCCCTTTAAAGACAGGATGATCAAACTCAATAGAGAAAGACACTTTAAAACCATCGAAAGGTAAAAAGCTTGCCACTTTATCGCCGTCTTTTAAGGTGACTTCTTTGATAATACGCACAAATTTTTTGGGAGCTTGCTGCTCTTGCACACCAGCGGATTGGATTAAAAACACAAAAGGTCCCGCACTACCATCCATAATCGGAACTTCGGGAGCATTCAGCTCAACAATAGCATTATCGATACCTAAGCCAGCCATGGCTGACATCAAATGTTCGACAGTTGACACCCGAACATCACCGTTGATAAGACAAGTAGATAAAGTTGTTTCACCAACGTTTTTAGCGGTTGCTTTGACCTCTACGGGAGGATTTAAATCGACACGACGAAATACAATGCCGGTATCCACAGCAGCAGGCAAAAGTGTTAAATGAATCTGCCGACCTGTATGCAAACCAACACCCGTAGCGCGTATTGGATTTCTGAGAGTCCGCTGTTTAGTCATCTGGTAAAGCCCTTGCGAAATGATTGATTGGTAAATGCAGGGGGGAGCATCTACCAATCGGCCTAAAACACTAACAATCGAGCGCGGGGAAGAGGTTATGGAGTCACACAACCTTTTCCTGTAAGGCGCAGGTTTCTTAAGGGCATAGTAGCAATACGCATTGCTACTCACCAGTTGAACCAAACAATCGTACCTATAGCGAATGCCTTGAATTAAACCTTAGATTAGTCAGCTTGACGACGCAAAAACGCTGGAATATCCAAGTACTCTAACTCTTTATCACCCAAGGGTGCCGCCAATGCCGCCGCAGACGATGAATGCGCATTCGCACGCAAGTGTGCTGGGCGATCCAAGGTGCTGTAATCCACAGGTGGTGCAGCACGACGGGTGTTATCCACAATCACTTTTGTTGGCGCAGCCTTGTTGTCTTTAACAGGCGCAGCTGCTTTATGAACCAAGCCTAAACCCGTAGCAACAACAGTTACACGTAGCTCGTTCGTCATTTCTGGGTCGATAACGGTACCCACTACGACGGTAGCGTCAGCTGAGGCAAATTCTTCGATGGTATTACCCACTTCAGAATATTCACCCAAGGACAAATCAATACCCGCCGTGATATTAACCAAAATACCGCGTGCGCCTTGTAGATTTACATCTTCCAACAAGGGACTACGGATTGCAGCTTCAGCGGCTTCACGAGCACGATTTTCACCGGTTGCGCGACCAGTACCCATCATGGCCATACCCATTTCTGACATCACCGTACGCACGTCTGCGAAGTCTACGTTGATCATACCTGGGCGGATAATCAAATCGGCGATACCTTGAACCGCACCGAGTAATACGTTGTTTGCCGCTTTAAAAGCATCTAACAAACTGGTGGATTTACCCAGTACTGACAATAACTTTTCGTTAGGAATAGTAATGAGCGAATCGACACGCTCACTCAATTCTTTAATGCCCGCTTCCGCAATCGCCATGCGTTTACGGCCTTCAAACGGGAAGGGTTTGGTCACAACCGCTACGGTCAAAATACCCAGGTCACGCGCAACCTCTGCCACAACAGGTGCAGCCCCAGTACCCGTTCCGCCACCCATACCCGCCGCGATGAACACCATATCCGCACCACGCAAGACTTCTGCGATACGTTCACGATCTTCCATTGCGGCTTGACGACCAACCTCTGGGTTTGCACCTGCACCCAGACCTTTCGTCATGGAATTACCAAGCTGCAACACCGTGCGGGCATCAATATCTTTTAATGCTTGCGCGTCAGTGTTGGCGCAAATGAATTCTACGCCGTCAATTTTGCTCGCAATCATGTGTTTGACCGCATTACCGCCGCCGCCGCCCACACCAATCACTTTGATCACCGCGTTTTGATGGATACTATCTACAAGTTCAAACATAGCCACACCCCTTTTTTTCCTTGACTCATTTTGTGAAAAAATAAAATTTGATTAGAAATTGCTCTGGAACATTTTTTTAATTTTACTGAACAACGAACCCTGTGACTCTTTGGTGCCAGCTGCCACACGCCCACCGGCATGCTGTTGCTTCATGGCATAAATCAATAAACCAACACCCGTCGAATAAATAGGATTGTTAACAATGTCAGACAATCCACGAATATTTTGCGGTGCACCTAAACGCACCGGCATATGAAAAATTTCTTCCGCCAATTCGATAACACCTTCCATTTTGGAGGTGCCACCGGTCAGCACAATCCCTGCAGCAATCAAATCTTCATATCCACTGCGACGCAATTCCGCTTGCACGAGGGTAAATAATTCGTCGTAACGCGGCTCAACGACTTCAGCCAAAGCTTGACGCGACAAATCGCGCGGTTGGCGATCACCCACACTCGGCACTTTGATGGTTTCATCCGGGCTGGTGAGTTTTGCCAGTGCACAGGCGTATTTGATTTTAATTTCTTCGGCGTTAGGTGTTGGTGTGCGCAAAGCCATGGCAATATCGTTGGTCACTTGATCGCCCGCAATCGGGATCACACCGGTGTGACGAATCGCGCCGTCTTTAAAAATAGCGATGTCAGTAGTACCACCACCAATATCCACCACACACACGCCTAATTCTTTTTCATCATCGGTCAACACGGAATAACTCGATGCCAACTGCTCCAAAATAATGTCTTCTACTTCCAAGCCACAACGGCGAATACATTTTTCAATATTTTGTGCCGCATTTACCGCGCAGGTTACTAAATGTACTTTGGCCTCTAGGCGTACACCCGACATGCCCAATGGCTCTTTCACGCCATCTTGATCATCAATCAAAAATTCTTGCGGCAAAATATGCAGAATTTTCTGATCGGCGGGTATGGCAACAGCCTGCGCCGCATCAATAACCCTTTCTAAATCCTGTGCGAAGACTTCGCGGTCGCGAATAGCGACAATTCCATGGGAGTTCAAGCTGCGAATATGACTGCCCGCAATACCCGCATACACCGAATGAATTTGGCAACCCGCCATTAATTCCGCTTCTTCGATGGCACGTTGAATTGACAGCACCGTCGATTCAATATTCACCACCACACCTTTTTTCAAACCAGTAGAACGATGTGAACCAATGCCCACAATTTCCAACTGACCTTCCGGTGTAATAGCACCAACGATAGCCACAACCTTGGATGTGCCTATATCCAGGCCTACAATCATTTTGTTGTCACTAACGTTTGCCATTCAATAAACCTCGGTTATCCCGCATGACATCAATCGCCGTAAGGATTGATTTTTTAAAAATTAATGTATCGGTGGAGTTACAGGCGCTTTAGGGGTTGACACTTTCGGTTGCGAATAGCTTTTTATGTATTTTTTAGCCATTTCCGAATTATCAATCCAACGCACTGCCACACCATTGCTGTACCTAATATCAATTGCTTTTACATCGTTCCAAACATTGCTCAAGTGCGTATCGTATACAGTAACAAATCTACGCATTTTTTCCATCACTTGATCGCGTCCAATTGCGATTTCTACATCATTTTTTATCGTTAAACGCCAAGATTTTTTGTTATCACACTTTAAAGCAACAACTTCTAATCCACGTGAGCGCAAAAGTTGTGATAAATCTTGGTACTGCTGCAAAATTTCTATCGCGTCTGATTCATTTCCTTGCAACCAAGGCAAGCCTAAAAGCCTCTTGGTATCATCAACACGGATAATTTCGCCGCGTTGATTTAAAAATCCATTACCCCAACGCGCAATCGGTTTTTGTTCTGCAATTTTTACGACCAAGGTATCCGGCCAACGACGATTTAAGGTCACTTTTTCCACCCATGGATCAGCCATGAGGGCATTTTTAAGCTCCATTAAATCCAATTGCAAAAAATCACCGTCAATTTCATTACTAATTAAATCGGTCGCACGCTCTTTGGTGATGAAATTGAACTCGCCCTCTACCACCACACCTTTAATCGGGCGTTCAAATAAGCGTGCGACTGGCTCACTGATCCAATAGATGCCGATCAAAAGCAAAATCACAAAAACAGCCATCGCTAATTTGCGATTAAACCAAGAAAAATTCCAACGCCAAGCAAAATGGAGGGGCTGTGCCGCCTGCCGCTGCCCATGTGGCGATACTTTGGTATAACCACGCTCACGTTTTGTTGAAGCTTCTTGTCGTGCAACGGGTAAATCTGCCGCAACGTACCGCGAACTTGGGCTTTCCAATAACACATCGCGAATAATCCGAGCCTCTTGAGCTTCCGGTGCATCATTTTTCGCTCGACGCGGTTCGCGCTTATGAGTGTTCGCTACATCTATTTTTGCATCTGGTTTTATTTCTTCCCTGACACCACGGCGACCTGCCGCTCGCCTATCAGTATCGACTACCGGTGTAGCACCAATGCGCGGCTCAATTCGCTCGCCTTCTGAGCCGCGCCCTCTGCTACCTTTCATATCGCGCATCACGAATTACACTTTTACCGCAAGGCTTGCACGCAAAATGGTTAAGACCAATTCCGCAAACGAAAGACCAATCGCTTTGGCAGCCATGGGCACTAAACTATGGCTCGTCATACCCGGTGCCGTGTTCACTTCTAACAAATAAAAATTCTGTTGTGTGTCAGCCATGACATCCACACGTCCCCAACCACGACAACCCACCGCATTGAAGGCATTGAGTGCCAAACTTTTTAACTCCTGTTCTTTTTCGGGTGATAAACCACAAGGGCACAAATAGCGCGTATCTTCAGCAAGGTATTTCGCATCAAAATCGTAAAAACTGTGATGGGTTTCGAGTTTGATGGGGGGCAATGCATCACCATCGAGAATGGCCACCGTGTATTCGCCGCCCACAATCAAGCGTTCAACCAACACACTGCCTTGGTATTGCGCCGCTTTTTCAAACGCAATTTGCAAATCCGCAGCGTTATTCACGCGCGACATGCCGATGCTGGATCCTTCATTGGCAGGCTTCACCATCACATCGCCGCCAAGATTTGCCAAAATGTGTGCAAAATCTGAACTCTGCGTGAGTACAGAAAACTCTGGTGTGGATAAGCCTTGTTTGCCATTCACATCTACACCACGCCACAATTGTTTGGTGCGCAATTTATCCATCGCCAACGCCGATGATTGAACATCGCTACCGGTATAAGGAATCTTTAAAAATTCCAACAAGGCTTGAATGCGACCGTCTTCACCGCCGGGACCATGTAACGCGAGGAAAGCACGATCAATCTTTGCGGCTTGAATATCGGCAATCACATTTTCACTGACATCAATCGCCACATGATCAACACCCGCTTCAGCCAACGCAGCAACAACCGCGCGACCACTTTGCAACGAAATTTCACGCTCAGCGGAGAGCCCACCAAACAATACGCCGACACGGCCTAATTGTTTTTTAAAGGATTCATCAATCGGTAATTGGATGGCTTGCATCTTTTAATAACCTCTAACGCAACTGACGTTTTGCTAATTCGGGGGATAACACACCCACATTACCCGCGCCCTGCGTGATCACTATGTCACCTGCGCGCACCAGATCTTTTACGATGGCAGGAACACCATCGACAGTTTCGACAAATATCGGCTCAATCACACCACGCGCACGAATGCTGCGACACAAGTGGCGACTGTCTGCACCTGTAATGGGTTCTTCACCGGCGCTATAGACTTCGAGCAACACTAACGAATCGACGGTGGATAACACTTCCACAAAATCTTCATATAAATCGCGTGTGCGTGTGTATCTGTGAGGTTGATAAATCATGACTAACCGACGATCCGGCCAACCATCGCGCACCGCTTTAATGACCGCAGCCACTTCGCGAGGGTGATGACCATAATCGTCCACCAACATGGCATCGCCATTGCCAATCGGGAAATTGCCGTAGACTTGAAAGCGGCGACCAACGCCTTGGAAATTTTCTAAGCCCGATTGAATAGCCTCATCGCTGATACCTTCATCCGTGGCAACTGCAATCACGGCAGTGGCATTGAGCACATTGTGAATACCCGGAATATTGATACGAATATGCAAGGGTTTGTCATGACCGGGACGCAACACATCAAACTCAGAATGCATTTTGTCTTGTTTGATATTGATCGCGCGGAAATCGCAATCGTCATTAAAGCCATAAGTCAAAATTGGGCGCGACACATCGGGAATAATGTCGCGAATCACTGGATCATCGCCACAGAGCACCGCCAAACCATAGAAAGGTAGGTTGTGCAAAAATTCGATAAAGGTTTTCTTTAATTTAGAAAAATCGCCACCATAGGTTTCCATATGGTCAGCATCAATATTGGTAACAATCGCGACCATCGGCTGCAGATGCAAAAACGACGCATCGCTTTCATCGGCTTCTGCCACCAAATAACGACTCGCACCTAATTGCGCATTGGTCCCGGTGCTATTGACCAAACCACCAATAATAAATGTGGGATCTTGTTTCGCCGCTGCCAAAATAGATGCCAGCAAACTGGTCGTCGTCGTTTTGCCGTGAGTACCTGCGACAGCAATGCCGTGGCGATAACGCATTAACTCACCCAGCATTTCTGCACGACGCACAATCGGAATTCGCGATTCACGTGCTCCCACCATTTCTGGATTGCTCGCATTCACCGCGCTGGAATTCACAACCACATCAGCACCCTTCACATTATCAGCCGCATGGCCGATAAAAATAATGGCACCTTTTTTCTTTAAGCGTTCGGTCACACTGGATTCTTTAATATCCGAACCGGAAATTTCATAACCTTGATTCAATAGCACTTCTGCAATGCCGCTCATACCAGCACCGCCAATACCGATAAAGTGAATGCGACGAATACGACGCATTTCGGGTACGCAATAAAAACCGATGGATTTATCAGCTTTATTATCCACGGGCAATCTCCACACAAACATCAGCTACTTGTACAGCAGCATTAGGCTTTGCTAATTGCTGCGCTTTTTCCGCCATCGCCAATAATTGCTTGCGGTCAGCTAATTCGGTTAACAATAATGCAGCCAATTTCGCTGCGGTTAATTCGCGCTGGGGAAGGGAAAAACCCGCACCAGCATCACTTAAATTTTTAGCGTTATAGGTTTGATGATCATCAATCGCGGAGGGCAACGGAATTAATACTGATGCAACGCCAGCAACCATCAACTCAGATACGGTTAAAGCGCCTGCGCGACAAATAACGATATCAGCCCAATCATAAGCCGCCGCCATATCATCAATAAATTCATCCACTTTGGCATTCACTTGATGCTGCATATAAAGTGCAGTTGTTGCTTCAGCATGACCTTTACCGGTTTGATGACGCACGACAGGGCGCACGTTGAGTGGTAACTCCGCCAATGCTGCCGGCACCAATTCGTTTATGGCCTTTGCGCCCAAGCTGCCACCCACAATTAATAATTGCAGCGGCAATTTTTTCTCGTCGCGCTCACCATAACGGACCGATGGCTTAGCGAGCAGTTGAATTTGTTGACGCACGGGATTACCGACAACAACATCATTGATCGAGTTTTTGCGAAACGCATAAGGAAACGCCGCCAACACACGATTTGCGATTTTAGCGAGCAAGCTGTTCGTAGTGCCTGCGACAGCATTTTGTTCATGAATCACCAAAGGTTTACGCAATAACTTTGCAGCCAAACCGCCGGGACCCGATGCAAAACCACCAAAACCTAACACCACATCGGCATTTACGGCACGAATAATGGACATGGCTTGAAGCACGGCATAGGTAATTAAAAAAGGCGCTTTCAATAAACCAAGAATGCCACGACCACGCACACCCTCAATACGAATCAAATGCAATGGAATATTTGCGGCGGGCACCAAACGTGTTTCAATACCGCGAGCGGTTCCAAGCCAATAAATGTCAGCGCCGCGCGTGCGCAATTCATCCGCAACGGCTAAGGCTGGAAAAACGTGTCCTCCGGTTCCACCGGCCATAATTAATACACTGAGGTTATCGGCGCGTGATGTCATACCGCCACCTCCAGTAAACGGGCACGTGGGGTTTTAACTTCTGCGGGTGGCGCAGGAGCAAAACCTAACATTTCCCATTGCACTCGCATGACAAACGCCATGAGTACACAGCAAATCAATAAGCTACTGCCACCGTAACTAATAAATGGCAATGTCAGCCCCTTGGTAGGTAACAATCCGGATGACACACCAACGTTAATAAACACTTGAAAGGAAAATAAAATAGCTACACCAAACGAGGCCAAGGCAGCAAACATTTTTCCCGCCGCAAGATTTTGTTTCGCCACTAAAAAAATGCGCATAATTAACGCTACAAAAACAGCGATCACAATGATTGCACCCATTAACCCAAATTCTTCCGCAATAATGGCGAAAATAAAATCTGTATGAGCTTCTGGTAAAAAGAATAATTTTTGCAAACTATTACCCAGCCCTAAACCAAACCACTCCCCACGACCAAAGCCAATCAAAGATTGGGTAAGCTGGTACCCGGTATTAAATTGATCGGCCCATGGATCCAGAAAGGTAATTAATCGCTGCATACGGTAAGGCGATAAAATAGCAACCGTTGCTAACCCACCAACACCAATCATAATGAGCAATAAAAAGTGCCACATTCTGACACCAGCAATAAACATCATTGCAAACACAGTTCCGCTTAATACCACTGAGCTACCAAAATCCGGTTCCAGTAATAACAATCCCACAAAAACGCCAACGACCATCAACGGTTTTAAAAAACCTTGCCAACCAAAATGTAATTCTTGATAACGACGAGCAAAAAAACTGGCAAAAAACACTACGGCACACACCTTGGCAATTTCCGACACTTGAATAGATATCACACCCAAGCTAAACCAGCGCTGACTGCCATTTACTTTTTTACCGATACCTGGAATCAGTACAATGACCAGCAAGAAAAATGTAATCAATAAAAAATGACCGGAATAACGCTGCCATAAACTGAGTGGTATGCAAACGATAAATGCGGCGAGAATTAAACCCATCACAATATAAATCGCGTGACGCTTAGCAAAAAACCAAGGGTCGTTATAGGTAGCAGCCGCAAAAGAAACGGATGCTGACGCCACCATCACTAACCCAATAGACATCAGCACAAACCATAGGCACAACAATGGCCAATCTATGCGCATACTGAGAGGGAGTTGATGAGCGGGCGTCGCGGAGTTCATCATGATGCAATTAACTCCTGCACAGCCGCACAGAATTTTTCACCACGATCTTCGTAGTTTTTGAACATATCGAAACTGGCGCAGGCGGGTGACAGCAACACGGCATCACCACTATTGGCCAGCGCAAACGCTTTGCTGATGGCCTCTTTCATAGATGAAGCAAAACACACCGGAGCCACATCACCCACCGCACTTGCAATAACCGGTGCATCACGGCCAATCAACACCAACTGACAGGTGTTGTTCGCCAGCACCGGTTTTAATTCTGTAAAGTCCTGCCCTTTGCCTTCACCACCCGCAATCACAATTAATTGTGCAGGGCTGCGAGCCAAGCCTTGAATCGCGGCAAGGGTTGCACCAATGTTGGTACCTTTTGAATCGTTATAAAATTCAACGCCATTTTTTTGCGCCACAAATTCACAGCGATGACGCAAACCACGGAAGGTTTTTAAGGTGGCGATCATGGCATCCATCGGAATACCTGCGGCATCACCTAAAGCGAGTGCTGCCAGTGCATTATCCACATTGTGCTTGCCACGAATTTGCAATTCATTCGCTCGCATTAACCGCGTTAAATTTTTAGCAAGATACACGTCACCATCATCGTCGATTAAACCAAAGCTGCCAAAATCTGCTTTACCACCAAAATAGATAGGCTTTACACCTGCCGCAAAAGGTGGATGGGTTAATACATCGTTGCGATTCACTACGATATTCTCTGCACCAAAATAAACGCGCAATTTCGCCAATATATAAGCGCGCATATCCGTGTAACGATCCAAGTGATCAGCACTGATATTTAAGATGGTGGCCACTTTTGCATTTAGCTTGGATACAGTTTCCAATTGAAAACTGGAAAGTTCCATGACATACAATTCAACGGCATCATCTAATAAATCTAATGCAGGGGTTCCTAGGTTTCCGCCAACCGCCACTTTAATACCGGCTGTTGCTGCCATCTCACCCACCAAGGTAGTGACAGTGCTTTTTGCATTAGATCCCGTAATGGCAACCATCGGCGCTTTGGCAGAACGCGCAAATAATTCAATATCGCCAACCACAGGAATACCCGCCGCTTGTGCGTGTGCAATGGCGGGCGTAGCGATGGCAACACCGGGGCTCACAATAATTTCATCGCATGCCAACAGTGTTTCGCTATTTAACTCACCGCATTCAATAACAACACCGGGAAACTCTTGCTGTACTGCATCAAGATTGGGTGGTACTGCGCGGGTATCCAACAAAATAAATTGTTGTTGCTGACGCACCAAAAAGCGCGCGACCGACAAACCGGTAATACCGGTGCCGATAATGGCTTTTACTTTGCTGGTGGCGATCATTTGTGACACGATAGTTTTCCTAAATTAAATGACTAACTAAACAACACATGGAATGAACGCCCCTTATTTCAGACACGCCGTAAATACATCCCTGTAGGCTCGTCAAAAAAGTCCCTTTTTTTGACGGTCTGAAACAAGGGGCATCCATTCCAATACTGACCATAATTAACGAATTTTTAAGGTAGCCAAACCAATTAACACCAACACCAAGGTGATGATCCAAAAACGCACAATGACGCGCGGCTCTGGCCAGCCTTTTAATTCAAAGTGGTGATGAATAGGCGCCATGCGAAAAATGCGGCGTCCTGTTAATTTAAAAGAAGCAACTTGTAAAATAACCGAAACGGTTTCAAGCACAAAAATACCGCCCATAATAAAGAGTACAATTTCGTGACGAACAATAACCGCAATTAAACCGAGCGCAGCACCTAAGGCCAATGCACCCACATCCCCCATAAATACTTGTGCGGGATAAGTGTTAAACCACAAGAAACCCAAACCTGCGCCAACCAATGCGCAGCAAAATACGACGAGTTCGCCCGCCCCCGGCACATAGGCAATATGCAAATATTCCGAAAACTTAACATTGCCCGCGAGGTACGCAATTAAACCGAGTGCTGCTCCCACCATGACACTTGGCATAATTGCCAAACCATCCAACCCATCGGTTAAATTCACGGCATTGCTAGTACCCACAATCACAAAATAAGTAAACACAATGTAAAAAAGACCTAGATCCCACGCGACATTTTTAAAGAAGGGAATAAACAATTGCGTTTCCGCTGGAGTTTGCGCGGTGTAGTACAGAAATATTGCCGCACCAAAACCCGCAATCGATTGCCAAAAATATTTCCAGCGCCCGGGCAAGCCACGCGAATCGCGCTTGGCAACCTTACGATAATCATCCACCCAACCGACTGCACCAAACACGGCGGTAACAATCAACACCACCCACACATAACGATTGGATAAATCAGCCCACAATAAAGTGCTGATAAAAATCGCAGATAAAATTAACGCGCCACCCATGGTAGGTGTGCCTGATTTACTCAAATGCGATTGTGGACCATCGTTACGCACTGATTGCCCAATACGTAATTCTGTTAAGCGACGAATGAACCAAGGGCCAAGTAATAACGAAATACCTAGTGCCGTGAGCACACCTAAAATGGCGCGCACCGACAAATATTGAAACACTGCAAAGCTGCGCAGATATTCTTGTAAGTATTCTGATAACCAATACAGCATCAGTGTTGATCTCCAACAGAAGGGCAAAGCTCACGCACAACCAGATCCATTTTGGAGCTGCGCGATCCCTTAATTAAAAAAGTAGTTTTATCGGTAGCGATATGTTTAAGCTGCTCAACTAATGCTGCTTGCGTTGCAAAATGTAACGCTCCCTCACCATAGCGATGAGATGCTTGCTCGCTCAATTTACCCACCGTAAATAGGTGTTTGATGTGTTTTGTGCGCGCATATTCACCAAGCGCTGCATGTTGCTCAGCGGCATCCGCACCCAATTCGGCCAAATCACCGAGCACTAAAATGCCATGCGTATGCTGCGCGAGCACATCAATAGCGGCGCGTACCGAACCGGGATTTGCGTTATAACTGTCGTCAATCACGAGTGAGCCTTGCACACCTTTATGACGACTCATGCGCCCTGTTACAGGCGAGAAGTTTGCCAAACCTTGTTGGATGTGTTGTGCAGTTGCACCCACAGCAAAAGCGCAGGCACTTGCCATTAATACATTACGCACACTGTGTTCACCCTGTGCATTTACAGACACAGGAACCACCTCACCCAACCAATGCAAGTCAAAGGCGATAGCGTCGGGGGTGTAGAGAATATTGGTAGCAAAACAATCTGCGCGGGGATTATCTAATGCTACAGTGATGATGTTTTTATCGTGAAGATCAGCCAACCATTGCGATGAAAACTGATCATCCATGTTCACGACAGCAGTGCCACCACTGGCTAAACCCGAATAAATTTCGCCCTTAGCCTGAGCCACACCTTCAATAGAACCAAAACCTTCTAGGTGCGCAGGCATAACATTGTTAATCATGGCAACTTGTGGTTTACCCAACGAACACAAATAAGCAACTTCACCGAGGGCACTTGCACCCATTTCCACCACAGCAAATTGGTGATGCGAATCAATCTGTAGCAATGTGAGCGGCACACCAATGTGATTGTTAAAATTGCCTTTGGTAAAGAGTGTTTCACCCTTTTCACTCAAGATGGCCGCCACCAAAGTTTTCACTGTGGTTTTGCCGCTGCTACCGGTAATTGCCACTAAAGAGCCCGCAAATAAGTGGCGATTTAACGCCGCAATTTGTCCAAGTGCTAATAAACTGTCACTCACCACCAATTGCGGCAGATGAATCTCAGGGAAAAATCTTTCCACCACTAAAGCACACGGTTTTTTTTCAGCGGCTTGCGCAATGAAATGATGCGCATCAAAACGCTCACCACGCAGAGCAATAAATAACTCGCCCGCTACCAAACTGCGCGTATCTGTATTGACTTGCGTGAACTCAGCATCACCGTTATGCAACTCGACTGATAATGTTGCCACAAAAGGATTTGACATCACTTGTGCACGAACAAAATCAACAACAGCGGTTAACGATAGAGGCTTAATCATTACGGCGCCTCCTGAATACGATGAGCAACCTGTTTGCTCAAGCGCCGCTGCAAAGAAGCGCGCGCTTGTTTAATATCGCTAAATGGAATCGTTTGTGTTGCGAAGATTTGATAATCCTCATGCCCTTTACCAGCAATTAGCACAATGTCGCCCGCCTTAGCTTGCTGTACTGCAAAATCAATCGCTTGTGCACGCTCGGCTATTACCAAACAACCATTAGGATTTTTCATTCCACGCACAATTTCCGCCGCAATAGTGGCAGGATCTTCGGAGCGAGGATTATCATTGGTTACAATCACGCAATCACTGAGCTTTTCTGCAATACGACCCATTTGTGGACGCTTGGTTTTATCGCGATTTCCACCACAACCAAACACGGTCCAAATGCGACCCGCTTTGTGCTCATGAATCGCATTGAGCGTATTTTCTAAGGCATCGGGCGTGTGGGCATAATCCACAATAACTTGAATATCAGCGCACGCTTCAGCGTTCGCCATTAATTGCATACGCCCAGGTGCAGCCAACAAACCCGGAACTAAGGCTAATACTTGCTGCAGCGAGAAACCTTGCAGACAAACACTCGCCACTACCGCCAATAAATTGCTGAGGTTAAACAAACCAAGAAGCGGTGAACGCAATTCTCCCTGCCCCCAAGGAGTGACTATTACCGCATGAATTCCAGAAGGATGCTGCTGCAAACTATCCACATAAACATCAGCGCCAGCATCTGCATGAAGAGAATAAGTTAACGCCTGCACACTGACAGGAAGCTTTTGCAATAAACTTTTTGCCCACGCGTCATCCATGTTGATAATCGCCGTGCGCAACAAAGGCATCTTTAATAGTTGTGCTTTGGCATTGCCATAACGTTGCAAATCACCGTGATAATCCAGATGATCTTGCGTGAGATTGGTAAAAATTGCCGTCGTAAATTGCACACCTGCAACACGCTGTTGTTGCAAGCTATGCGATGAGACTTCAATGGCTGTCGCAACAGCACCACTATTTTTTAATTCCTGCAAAATACTCTGAAGTGCAATGGGATCCGGCGTTGTTAAACCCGTCGACACCAAAGAATTCATTTGCTGCGCGAGCGGTGCACTAAGCGTTGCATCCAATAAACCATAACCAATGGTGCCGATCACGCCTGCTTTTTGTTGTAAGCCCGCCAGTAACTGTGCCGCTAATAATGAGCATGTCGTTTTACCATTGGTACCCGTAATACCAATCAGCGACATGCTCTTGCTTGGCTCACCATAAAAACGACTAGCAATATGGCTAATGTTTTCCGGTAAGCGCTCTATCGCAATGACGGGCACATTACCCAACCAATCAACACCGTGCCAATTTTTATCCGCCTCTACCAAAATAGCCGAAGCACCTGCTTCGATTGCTTTAGCAATAAATTGGCGTCCATCCACTTGGGTTCCGGAAAGCGCAATAAAAGCATCACCTGTTTTTAATTGACGCGAATCCAAACACAAATTGCGAACCACAATCGACGCCGCTTTACCCAGCTCGTGACCAGACAACATCTCGTCTGGCAATAAATCAGCCAGTGATTGGGTGTGGGTTTGATAATGAGAAGTCATTAAGTGGCTGACCTCTCACGTTTTTTGATAGGGTTGCTGGCTTCTGGTTTTTTTGCAGGATCAGTAACCACTTGTGGATGTTGTTTTCTCACTGCATCGGGCGGCACTTGCAACATGCGCAGAGCATCTTCAGCGACTTTGGAAAACGCTGGTGCGGCAACAATACCGCCATTACCCATTATTCCGCCGCCCTGTGGCTCATCAATAACTACCATCGCGACAATGCGTGGATTTTCAACGGGCGCCATGCCAATAAAAGAACCAATTTGCAAGCTGGAATATTTACCATTCATTGCTTTAAATGCAGTACCTGTTTTACCAGCCACCGAATAAGAAATAGCTCTAGCTTTACTGCCCGTTCCCTCTGCGCTAACGACTCGCGTTAACATTTCTTTGACTTGATCGGTATATTGTTCGTCAACAATTCGCTCACCCGTTGGAGGATTATCAACACGCAACAATGAAATAGGACGCTTAATGCCACCAGTTGCAATCACACCGTATGCCTGCACTGCTTGTAGCACTGTCGTGTTGATGGCATAACCGTAAGAAAGATTGGCGCGTTCAATTTTTTGTGCTGGCTTTAATACAGGCAAGTTGCCAACAGCTTCGCCGGGAAATCCTGTCCCTATAGATTGGCCAATGCCTAAGCGCGCATACATGTCGCGTACGGTATTGGTATCTAACGCAAAACTAATTTTGGTCATGGCGATATTGCTCGACTTTGCAATTGCCATGGCTAAATCCATAGCGCCATAATTTTGGTGATCTTTAATCGGTTTACGCCCCACCATGAAGTAACCAGGGTTAGTATCAATCACATCATCGGGCTTAAATTTTCCACTTTCCAATGCTGCTAAAATTACCCAAGGTTTTACCGTTGAGCCGGGCTCATATAAATCCGTAATCGCACGATTGCGCAATCCAGCACCGCGCGCCTTACTGCGATCATTGGGGTTGTAGCTAGGCAAATTGGACATCGCTAAGACTTCGCCGGTGAGCACATCCAAAATCACAATTGAACCCGCGACCGCTCCACTTTCTTCAACGGCTTTTTTTAATTCGCGATGCGCTAAATATTGCAAACGCAAATCAATACTGAGCGTTAAATTTTGACCCGAGCGCGCCGCTTTAATTAATCGCAATTCTTTTACGGTGCGTCCACGCAAATCCTTCAGCACTTCTTTTGCACCATTTTCACCGGTTAGCCATGCGTCATAAGCCAACTCCATACCTTCCTGACCGCGATCATCCACGTCAGTCATACCCACTAAATGAGCGGCAACATCAGCCGCTGGGTAGTAACGATGATATTCAACTTGCTCATACACACCGGGAATATCCAATGCCAACACCGCTTGTGCGGCCTCGGGCGATAATTGACGCTGCAAGTACATAAATTCTTTGTTGCGATAGCGTGTTAACTTTTCTTCTAATTCACCGCGATTAAGATCGAGGGCTTTCGCTAACTCAGCCCAACGCTCAGAGGCTTTTAATAATTCTTTGGGATTGGCCCACAACGTAGAAACGGGCGTACTGACGGCAAGCGGATCACCATTACGATCGGTAATCACACCGCGATAGGCAGGGATAGTTTCTGTGCGCAAGGTGCGCGACTCACCTTGATCCTGTAAAAATTCGTAGCCTTTGTCGCGATTAGGCAGCACTTGCAAACTAGCCACGTGACCAATCAACACAACAACCAATACCAACATGAAAAAACCGACGCCGTAAAAACGCCAGCGCGCGACTTTTAGCGGCGTGCGTGTCGGTTGCGGCTGTGGGCGCGCCGAACGCGGCTCAAAAGGGGAAGACCTATTCATGCCCTACTGCCCTTTCGTGAAATGCGGCCTTGGCTTCATCGCCAGTAATCATCACAATTTCTTCGGGCGTTGGCGCCATCATATTTAATTCAGAAACAGCAGCAGCCTCAACGCGACCATAGGCAGCCCAGGTGCTTTGTTCTAATAAATATTGTCCCCACTGCACCTGCAATTGCGCCGCTTCGCGCCGAAGCGTTTCCAATTCATTGACATCTCGACGCACAACTTGCGTTGACGCCACAACCGCCAAAGCAGACGCAATTACCGCCAACCACAAAACCGCTAACGCCAGCAATACAGCTGGCGATAGTGGTTTTTTATGGGCTGCGCGATTAAAGCTCATGATTGCTTTTGTCTATACCTTTTCAATGAGTGTGGATTTTGTGATGAAAACCTAACCAGCGCGTCTTACAACTTTTCTGCCACCCGCATCACTGCGCTGCGCGAGCGTACATTCACACTAACTTCTGCATCGCTTGCCTTAATCGCCTTACCGCAAGAACGCATACGTTTATTCAATTGCTCATCGCGAATCGGCAAACCTTTGGGCACTTGATCCCCCTGCTCTTGGCGACGAATAAAACGCTTCACCACACGATCTTCCAGCGAGTGGAAGCTAATCACCACTAAACGACCTGCAGGAGCCAATACCGCCAAAGCCTGATCCAAAACTGCTTCCAAATCCGTTAACTCGTTATTCACCTGTATGCGAATTGCTTGAAAGGCGCGCGTAGCAGGATGCTTACCTTTTTCCCACGCTGGATTCGCTTCTTTAATCACTTCCGCCAGATGCTTAGTGCGGGTAAAAGGCGTTTTTTGGCGCTCAGTGATGATGGCTTTTGCCATGCGCTTGGCGAATTTCTCTTCGCCGTACTCTCTGAGCACCCAGATAATGTCGTCTTCACTGGCGCTGTTAACCCAATCCGCCGCGCTTTGGCCACGGGTTTGATCCATACGCATATCCAGCGGGCCATCATTCTGAAAACTGAAACCGCGCTCGGCCTCATCTAACTGGGGCGATGACACCCCCAAATCCAGCAACACGCCACTGACCTTACCCGTCATACCGCGCGCTTCAATCAGGCTGGCAAGCTCAGCAAAAGAACCGTGCGCAATATCAAAGCGCGCATCCCCAGCAAAACGGGTTTTAGCTGTGGCTATTGCAGCGAGATCCTTATCGATCCCCAGTAAGCGGCCATCAGCAGAAAGCTTCTGCAATGCCAATGCACTATGGCCACCACGGCCAAATGTGCCATCAACATAAAAACCAGCAGGATCGGTTACGAGCGCATCAACCGCCTCATGCAAGAGAACGGTGACATGTTGGAAGTCAGACACACCAGCTCCTAGAAAGACAGGGATTGCATTTCAGCGGGCATGTCGTCGTCAGCTGGTACATCCAATAAGGCCATCCAGCTATCTTCACTCCATAACTCCAACTTGTTACCCAGCCCCACGAGCATCATTTTTTTATCGATATTCGCGTACTCGCGCAGCGTCGGCGGCAGCAAAATGCGGCCATTGGCATCCAACTCGAGCGGACAGGCATAACCGATAAAAAGACGCTGAATGCGGCGCGCATGCTTGTTAAGACTGGGAAGCGCTTGAATTTGGGGGAGAATTTGGTGCCATTGCGGCTCGGGGTAAACCAATAAGCAGCGCTCTTCAGTATGTGCAGTCACCACCAAACGCCCGCCACACGACTCCACCAACGTATCGCGAATGCGCGTTGGTATCGCCATGCGACCCTTGGGGTCCATGTTGATGGAATGACTACCTGTAAACACTTTTCACCACTTGATTGAAATTATTTTCCACAAAAAACCACAATTACCCACTTTTCCCCACGGTGCTCACTATAAATCGGGACCATGCAAAGTCAAGCAAGCAATCGTCAAAAGGCGCAGAAAATCACGGGAAAAATCAGGGAAAAGTCGCGAACTGGGAGGGAAAAGCGCAAAACGGGATCACCCGAAAAACATCAAACTCAATCAAAACAAAGCAATAGAGCACAAACCTAATGTAAAACATTAAGTTTGAAATTATTTCGCATTTAAAATAGGGATTAGTTAGAAGTAAAAGGTCTATAGCGGCCTTTTGGAAGCACTATTGCAGCGCTAAAAACAGAATCGGCTCACGCCTATTGGGGGCACAACCAATTGAGGGGTGCAGACTATCCCAGCAATCCTTTTCTGGCAAGACCGGAAATCGCCCAAAAGCTGGTTTTTTGAGCAGTCAGTTGGCGCATAGGCTAGTTGGCATTTCGCCGTGCAAAGAAAGAGGCTTTTACACCCAAGAGGATGGCCATTGCGGAAAGCCGCAAGTAAACGAATAGCCTCATTGATGTTACTTATTCATCAAAGCACCGACGCCATAAATATCACCCGTCACGACGCCCACACCATTTTCAATTTCTAAATGCTGACTTTTTACTGATGTATGCTCTGTCCACAGAAAAACTTCGCTTCCATTTTTTTGAGCCAGCGCTGCAAATTTTTTGGGGTAACCCCAGAGGTATTTTACTTTAGAAGGAGGAATCAATATGGGTCTGTTGGCGCACGCCTTGGGGAATATTCCAGTCCACCCGTAGAGCACATAACGCTTGAGACAATCTTTGGTTGATTCTGTGCTTAGGGTGACAAGGGCTGGATCTTTCTTTTGAAACCATCTCACGCCTTGTTCGCTGGTTATAATGACCATGCGCGAAAGCCGATTTTTATACTTGCGCGTGAGCATTTCATATAAAGCAGAAAATGATGCTTCATCGTTATTTTTAATATTCAGCCAAAATGGTTTATCGGGATATTTATCTAAGACTGTTTCCAAACGACTAATTCGATATCCTTTCTCCCTAAACGGAAAACTTTTCCCATCATCAAAAGTGTAACCGTAACCCGCATCAAGTTCGGACAATAGCCCTGTCGAACTTGCTCTCACTTCACCACTACCGTTTGTGGCGCAGTCTAATGTCCAATCATGAAACACAACAAAGCGATCATCTTGCGAGCGATGAATATTGATATGAAAAATGTGGAATCCCGCATTATTTGCATCATCGATAGACTCAATGGTGTTCTCAATGTGAGAGTTTTCTGATCGAACAATTGAATGCGCGGTGCATCCATTTCCTGCCAGTTTTTGATAGTCAACAAGTTGTCCTCCACCACGATAAGCCACGAACTTACCAGACTCCCGCAGCTCAGGCTCTTGCATCGCACCAATAACAATCAATCCTCCTAGCAAGGAAATAAAAATTACAGTCAATTTTTTGTACATAGAAATATCCTTTAAAACGCCTGACACAGCTCGAAAATGCTCGAACTTTTAAATCAGCACAAAGACTGTAAACAAATATCTTTTTCCAATATTTTCTTTCTAGGCAGGAAGATAAAAAAAATGAAGGGACAAATGACCTTTGAATGAGGTTTGTAGCATTTTTTGTAGCAATCCGAATTGAAGGGGTAAACACCCCCCACAACCCAGATAAATCGATAAGTCGGAGTCGGCCTGTAAGCCGGGTTCTGTCGTGGACAGTCATTCATCTGGGATCAGCGTCGCCGCTGACCTCGAGCGACCTACCCGAACCCGATGCGGGCCGCACCAATGGGTTCCTATTTGGTCTTGCTCCGAGCGGGGTTTACCATGCCGCAGCCTGTTGCCAGTTGCGCGGTGCGCTCTTACCGCACCCTTTCACCCTTACCGGCTCTGGTTTGCCTTACGGCACCTTGAGCTTAGGCGGTCTACTCTCTGTTGCACTTTCCGTAAGCTCACGCCTCCCAGGCGTTACCTGGCGCTCTGCCCTATGGAGCCCGGACTTTCCTCCCCAGTGCACCGATCAGCACTCAAGAGAGCCTCTCAGTTAACACTAGAGCGACTGCCGAGCCGACTCCGAGGCGGCACACTAGCGGCACACCGGCAAAAGTGCAAGCAATCTGTCGCACTGCCATCACATCCCTGCCCGCGCAACGACAACAAGGTAGCAGTTTGGAAATTTTGTCACGCTAAATCACAGAATTCATAGATAAAACCCGCAAACCTTCCTTTGAAACTGGTATTTTTGGCACTTTAAGCTATTAATTGAGGATACGTTATTCTCTTCTCACATTGGCTCCGGTTTCGCGCCAACTATATTCACAATAAAGATCAGGAGAATCCCCCGTGAAAGCCCATCAACTCAAACTCTTAACAGTGATGATTGCAAGCTACATGGCTATGCCAGCATTGGCACAGGAAAAACCAGCCCCCGACAACAGCCCCACACTGGAAGAGGTTTTTGTGACGGCGCAAAAACGTGTGCAAACACTGCGCGATGTTCCTGTCTCAGTAAATGCACTCTCGAATGAAAAGATTGAAGCGGCAGGTATTACGAATATCGAAGGCATGGCGGACTATATCCCCAGCTTCAATATGACCCAAACGGGTATTGGCACCAACATTTCGATTCGCGGTATCACATCAGGTGTAAACCAAGGTTTCGAACAATCCGCCGCACAGTACGTAGATGGCATTCATCATGGCCGCGCACAGTTAGCACGCGCGCCGTTTCTCGATTTAGCTCAGGTTGAGGTATTGCGCGGTCCGCAAAGTACTCTGTTTGGTAAAAACTCTACCGCAGGTGCAATCAGTATTACTACCGCAAAACCCGGCACAGATCATGAAGCAAAACTCACTGCACTCTATGAGCCAGAACATGGCGAAGAAGATATGCGCATCGTACTCTCTGGCCCTATCACCGACACACTCGGTGGCCGTATGGCAGTGCTGGTGAGCAGCATGGATGGCTACATGCACAACACAACCTTGAATCGGGATGAATCAGGCAATGAAAGCCGCGTGATTCGTACAACGTTCGTATGGCAACCAAATGATTTGTGGGACATTACCCTAAAATTAGAAGATGGTTCGTTTGACAGCGACGGGCGGAATATTGAGGTGGTGAAGCCCATCTACCGCGATGGCATACCGCTGGATAGCGAAGGTAAACCGCCACTCGGTATTTTCTCTTATGGACAAATACTGGCTATTTTAAATGATGGCTATCAACTGGATACCACTCACAACTTTGATCGTCAATCAAACGGTGACTACAGCTACAACGATACCGAAAATGTGACCTTAACAGTTGAACGTCTCTTGGGTGATCATAAATTTACTGCGGTAACTGGGTACAACGCCTACGATTACGAAGAACTTTGCGATTGCGACTTTACTGGAGCGCCGGGCTTTAACATTCTTTCTAATGAGGGTTATCAACAATTCAGCCAAGAATTACGTATCGCCTCCTCCGAAGAGCAGACCTTCAGCTATCTGGGTGGAGCATTCTTCCAAAGCAGCTCGCTGGATTTCCATGATGCCGTGCGCGTACCTACCGATAGCTTCATACCAACCGCATTTACGCCGCTGCTAGGCGCAGCTACCGCAAATTTATTGCGTGGAGCCTCAACACAACGCGATTTTTCGCAAGACACCGATTTGGCAGCCGTATTCTTTCAAGGCACACTCAATTTCACTGATAACTTACGCTTGATCGCGGGAGCTCGCTACACCCAAGAAACCAAAGAGGCTAGTCGTCGCCAATATCATGTTGATGCTGAAAATGCCGAGTTAGATCCATCCATTGTTAATGACCCAACACACCCTAATAACATTGTATGGAGCCTGTTCAAAGTTGACCCACATACTGTGAATGGTGATCGTGATGAATCAGCGTTTACACCGTTAATTACATTTCAAGCCGACATCAATACAACCGACATGCTATATCTCAGCTATACCACCGGCTTTAAATCTGGCGGTTTTGATGTTCGCTCAAACTCTGCACCCAACGCATTATCTGGCCTCTATCCAAGCATTGAGGGCACATGGGAGTTTGAAGATGAAGAAGTCACCAATATTGAATTCGGAGGCAAGTTTGTATTTGCCGATGGCGCTGCCGACTTAAACGCTGCTGCGTTCTATTCTACATTTAAAAATATGCAAACCAGTCAGTTCGATGGCAGCCTAAGTTTCAACGTAACTAACGCTGCAGAAGCTGTTGTGCAAGGTTTAGAAGTTGATGGCCGTTGGGCTGCCGCAGAGGGAGTCTTGGTTCGTGCTGGCGCGGCTTACATAGATTTTGAATATGAAAGCTTCCCAAATTCACAGTGTCCATTCGGCCAAGACAACATAGCGCCTTTGGGTGACGGCATTTGCGATGCCACTGGCAGAGGGCGTGAGTTTACCCCTTATCTACAAGGCAACTCAGGTGTCGACTACACATTCAGTTTTAGTAATGGCTTGAAGTTGGTGAGCACTCTGGATCTTATTTACAGCAAATCTTATACAACCACACCATCATTAGATCGACGCTTTATGCAGGACGAATACGTGAAAGTGAACGCACGTGTTGCACTTAGCGGTAATGATGACATGTGGGAGCTAGCTCTGATTGGAAAAAATCTCAACGATCAATCCATTGTTACCTACGCTAACGGATTGCCTGTTGCGAGCACAGTAACCAGCGGCACCAGCTCCGGCTACTACGCCTTCTACGAACGTCCCAGAAGTGTTGCGTTGCAGGCTACACTGAAGTTCTAACAATCCTGCTTTACACCAACAAGGGCGCCTCGGCGCCCTTGTTGATTTATGCGGCCTAGATTTGTTAACTGTTTTTATCCAGCGCCCACTGATACAAAAAATTCTTTTTTAACCCCGTGAGTTTTGCTCCCAAACTGGCAGCTTGTTTGAGCGGCAATTCCTCCAATAAAACATCCATGATTCGTATCTGCTCGGAGGTTAAATCCCCCGTATCTTGTTTAGCGGCGCCATGCACTAACAACACAATTTCGCCGCGCTGTTGATTGGTATCGCTCGCCACCCAAGCCGCTAAATTGGCCACCTTATCCCCCTTAATGGTTTCAAAGGTTTTAGTCAGCTCGCGCGCCATCACGACTTCACGCTCACCGCCAAATACTTTCACCATATCCTGCAAGGTTTCGAGTATGCGATGGGGAGCCTCATAAAAAATAAGTGTGCGTGGATCATTGGCCACAGCCTGTAATTGCACGCAACGCGCAGTTTCTTTGGCAGGTAAAAAGCCCTCAAACGCAAAGCGATCCGACGGTAAACCTGCCGCACTCAATGCGGCGATCATGGCGCAGGCTCCCGGAACCGGCACCACTTGAATACCCGCTTGGCGAGCAGTGCGAACTAAACGATAACCGGGGTCAGACACCAGGGGGGTACCGGCATCCGAAATCAAGGCGACTGACTCTCCCGCCTGCATACGCGCGATTAATTGCTCAGTGCGCTGCTCATCGCTATGGTCATGGTAGGCAATACAGGGAGTTTTAATAGCAAAATGCGACAACAAACGCGAACTGTGGCGCGTATCTTCAGCGGCAATAACGGCTACTGTTTGTAGTGTTTCCACTGCTCGCGGTACCATATCGCCCAAATTGCCGATGGGCGTAGCCACGACATAAAGAATGCCTTGATGTGAGGCGGCTGTCATGGCGGTATTTATCATAGGGATTCCAAAAAGTAGTAGAGTGCTGACATGCCAATCGCACCATCAACATTAAGTTTAATTCGAGTTCTTATTGAGGTTTTCATGCCTATTAGGCCATTTGTTCGCACCTTGTTACACATTGCCTTGGCGGGTGCCATTGCGTTTTCACTCAGCGGCTGCGGCAACACACCCAGCAAGCCCGAGAGCAAAACCACCAAAACCCAACCCGCGAGCCTGAGCGCTAAACAGTTATTAGCGATGGCGGCCAACAGCGCCTCCCCTGAACGCGAAAACTTAATGCTGCAAGCAGCGCAAGTTCACATCAACAATAACAAGCCCAATCGCGCACGGGATTTGTTGGTGGATATGGACGCCGATGCATTACCTGATAGCGCCTACCTTAAACATACTAATCTGCTCGCAGGCGTAGCATTGCAAGAAGGCGCCAACTTTTTAGCGCACGGCATTCTAACCAAGCCGCGCCTGGAACAACAATGGGAACGCATGGAACCAGAGATGGAAATTCAACTGCGTGAAAAACGTGCGCAGGTTTTTACACTCTTGGGTGATGCAAAACTGAGTGTCAGTGAACGCATAAAACTCTCCGCATTGATTACGCAAAAAAAAGCAGAGTTAGCCAATCAGGATGCGCTCTGGCAAAGCCTGATGATGATTCCTTACACTGAATTACAACAATTGGCCTTTCAAGAAACCAGTAGCGCCGAGCGTGGCTGGTACAGTTTGGCAGCCTTGAGCAAAAATAATCAAAGTGATTTGGAACATCAACGCGAACAACTACAAGCGTGGCTGCGCGATTGGCACGATCATCCCGCGCACGATAATTTACCCAGCGACCTACGTTTATTGCAAAGCCTTATCGATAAACAACCAAAACACATTGCGCTCTTATTACCGCTGCAAGGTAAATTGACAGAAGCGGGTGAAGCAGTACGCGATGGATTTTTCTCCGCTTATTATCAAGCGCTCAGCAACGGCCGCAACACACCGGAAGTACGCCAATACGACAGCAGCGGCGATGTCATCACCGCCTACCAACAAGCGGTTGCCGATGGTGCTGACTTGGTGATTGGCCCCATCGACAAAGAAAAAGTGACTGAACTGAGCTTAATGCCTTCATTACCTGTGCCCGTACTCTCGCTGAATTACCCAGACACAGCTCCAGCGCAACCGCTACAAGGTTTTTACCAATTTGGCCTCGCCGTTGAAGATGAAGCGCGTCAAGTGGCACGCCAGGCATTTGTGGAAGGTCATCGCCAAGCCATGGTCATTATTCCCTCACAAGAATGGAGCGAACGCAGCGCGCGTGCCTTTACTGATGAGTGGGAAACGCTCGGCGGCGTTGTGGTTAATCGCACACAATTTCAAGCGGGCGCGAATTATTCACGCTTGGTGAAAGATGCTATGCAAATAGAACAAAGCCAAATTCGCACTCGTGAATTACAGGCGCTGCTCGGCATCGAATTACAATCATCGCCACGCAGTCGTAGCGATGTGGACATGATTTTTTTAATTGCCGACCCCGCCCAAGCGCGCCAAATTAAGCCGACATTTGCGTTTCATTACGCCGGCAATATTCCCGTGTACGCCACTAGCCAAGTGTATTCAGGTGAGCCCAATGAAAAAGCCGATCGCGATTTAAATGGTATAAGGTTCAATTCTATGCCATGGATTTTTGACAACAATAATCCAGAAAAACAAGCGATTGCCCAACACACAAAATCGGCCGCCGTTTATGGCCGATTACATGCACTGGGTACAGATGCTTTCCGCCTTTACGCCCGCTTACCGCAATTGGCACAAGTGCCACAAATGCGTATTTACGGCGCGACTGGCTCACTGCGCATGCAAGCCGACGGACGTATCGAACGCGAACAAGCCTGGGCCCGCTTCCGCAATGGCCTCGTGCAACCACTGCCAATGGTCATTAACGAAAAAGAACAACAATACTAGGAGTAAACCCATGTGGTTTAAAGACAACAAGGATGTTCAGCAAACAACCCTTCATGCAGGGGCAGATGCCGAAAGCTACGCTGAACGTTATTTGCAACAGCAGGGACTAAAGAGTTACACCAAAAATTATCGCGCTAAAACCGGTGAAATTGATTTAATTATGACGCAAGGCGATACGCTGGTATTTATAGAAGTGCGATTGCGGCGCAATCCATTTTTTAGCTCTGCCGCTGAAACCGTCGATTACCGCAAACAACAAAAAATTATTAAAACCGCACAAGTGTTTTTGCAACAACAGCATCTTATCGATAAAGTGCCCTGTCGTTTTGATGTGGTGGCTATCGACAATAACCCTAAAGATCCCGCCGCCATTCACTGGATCAAAAACGCTTTCGGCGCTTAAATTTCACAGCAGGACATGATTATGGACCAACGGGTCATCACCCTTTTTCACGAAAGTATTGAAGCAAAAATGCATGCGGGCGAACATCTGGCGCCGTTAATCGCGAGCGCAAGCCACCTACTGGTAAATGCCCTACTGAGCGAAAAAAAAATCCTCACTTGCGGCAATGGCATCTCCGCTGCGCAAGCACAAATTTTTACCGCCTGCTTGATTCATCGATTTGAGCAAGAGCGTCCTAGTTTGCCGGCTTTTAATCTGGGCGCAGACTTCACCACACAAACGGCGATTGCTAGTGAATCGTCCGCAAACGATATTTACGCCAAACAAATTCGCGCCCTCGGCAACGCAGGTGATGTGCTATTGCTACTCACCAGCACCGGAAAATCCAGCAGTTTGTTACAAGCAGTGAGCGCGGCTCACGATAAAGATATGCAAGTGATTGCCCTCACCGCCGGTGACGGCGGCGACATCGCCGCCCTGCTCGACACCAACGATGTGGAATTACGCGCGCCGCTCAACAGCAAACCCCGTATTCACGAGGTACACCTGCTCACACTGTTTTGCCTGTGTGATTTAATCGATCAACAATTGTTTGGTGGCTTTCACAGTTAAGATGCAGTTCGCATTTTGCGCGCTGACTGCTAGTATCAAGGGCACAATGCTTTTGCTTGTTGGTAGTATTAACACCACATTAATTTTCACTTCAAGGATACTTTTATGATTTCCTCTCTTGTTATGCTCGTGATTATTGCTGCCTTGGTGTTTTATGTGATTGGCATATATAACCAACTGGTCACGCTGAAAAACCGCTTTCAAAATGCTTTTGCGCAAATTGAAGTGCAATTAAAGCGTCGCTACGACCTGATTCCCAACCTGGTGGAAACCGCAAAAGGCTATATCACTCACGAACGCGAAACGCTGGAAGCGGTTATCAGCGCCCGCAATCAAGCCCTGCATGGTTTACAGGCGGCAGCGGCTAATCCTGGGGGAGCGGCAGCCATGGCGGAATTAGCCGGAGCAGAAGGCTTACTCACCAGCGCCATGGGGCGGTTGAATGTCGTCATGGAAGCCTATCCTGATTTAAAAGCGTCACAAAATATGATGCAAGTTTCCGAAGAGCTTACCAGCACAGAAAATAAAATCGCCTTCGCTCGTCAAGCCTTTAACGATGCCGTCACTAGCTACAACACCTACAAACAAAGCTTTCCCCCCGTGTTTTTTGCACCCAGCTTTGGTCATAGCGCCGATGCCAGCCTACTGGTTTTTGCCGATAGCGCCGAGATCCAAGCAGCACCGAAAGTGCAATTTTAAAATTATCGCCAGCGCACTATAGGCATCGCGGATGAATTTTTTCGAGCAGCAAGATCGCGCTAAACGGAACACTACTCGCTTGATTATTTTGTTGGCGCTGGCCGTGTTATCGCTAATTGCGATCACCACCTTGCTGTTCGCGAGTGTTTATTATTTTTTAGAAGTGAATAGCACGGGGCATTTGTACGAACAAAATACTCAAGGATTTTGGCAAGGTTTAAGCCGTGCCGTATCCCCCAGCATACTGCTGCAAATCACACTCGCTATCACTGCCGTCGTGATTCTCGGTAGTTTATTTCGCTATTTACAATTGAAATCGGGTGGCCGCGCAGTAGCAGAAGCGATGGGCGGAAAACTTCTACAAGGCAATACGCAAAATCTCGACGAACGCAAAATATTAAATGTCGTTGAAGAAATGGCTATTGCATCGGGCACACCCGTTCCGCCGATTTATCTTATCGAGGAAGCCGGTATCAATGCCTTTGCCGCTGGTTATCACCCCCAAGACGCGGTGATCGGAATTACTCGCGGATGTATTCAATTGCTCAATCGCGATGAATTACAAGGTGTAGTCGCACACGAATTCAGCCACATTTTTCACGGCGACATGCGCATTAATATGCGCTTGATTTCACTCTTATACGGCATTTTATTACTGGGCTTAATCGGCGAATTTCTGTTGCGTCACACCCATAATCGCCGCCTATTTCGCTCGAGCAGGGATAAATCCGCCGGGGCTATTTTAGGCATTGGTATAGGGTTATATGTCATTGGCTATACGGGCACTTTTTTTGGCAATCTCATTAAAGCGGCGGTGAGTCGGCAGCGCGAATTTCTGGCGGATGCATCAGCGGTGCAGTTTACGCGCAACCCCGATGGTATTGCGGGCGCCTTGAAAAAAATTGGCGGCAGCACTAGCGGCTCCGAACTACACCACGATCATGCTGCGGAATATAGCCATATGTATTTTGGTCAAGGTGTCGCTACATGGATGAGCTGGATGGCAACACATCCCCCTCTGGAGGAGCGAATTAAACGCATTCAACCACGCTGGGATGGGGAATTTCCTAGCGTGAAGATTCCAAAGAGTCACTACGCAGATTCAAACGGTATAAAAGAAGGAAGATTTGCGACAGAGGAAAGCATGGGTTTTGCTGGTAATCTCTCACCTACCACCTATGCGCCTATTGAATATACCGTCAATATTGATAATACGCTCAATCACATCGCAAAACCTGCGCCCACACACATAGATTATGCGCAGCAGTGTTTAACGGAAATCAGTGCCGAATTAAAAACCGCCTCATACGAACCCTTCAGTGCACGTGCCATTGTGTTTGGTTTATTGTTGGATAGAAATAGTCATCTGCGCACTCAACAGCTCAGCTATTTACAACAAGCGCTCACACCTACCGACTTCGATGCTCTCAATAGCATTATTCTAGCCAGTGCAAACTGTGCGGAGCATTTACGCTTACCACTGATTGAATTGGCGCTCCCCGCATTAAAACAATTATCATCCGAACAACACAGCCACTTTTTGGCACAGTTAAATGCGCTGATTCGCAACGATCAGAAAGTGAATCTTACCGAATGGGCGCTTTATCGAATCGTCTTACACAACACAGCAACGTCTGCCGCACAAAATCCGATTCAAGATAAAAAATTGCAGGATCTGTTGCCGCACGTTCAAACACTCTTGTCATTACTCGCCTATGCGGGCGCTTCAACAGAAACTCAAGCTGCACAGTCCTTCACTCGCGCTACCGAAATGTTCTCACCAGAAACACTCACCCTGCTGCCGCGTACACAAGTGAAATTAGCGGATATAGATGCGGCACTCGATCAACTAAACTGCCTCAAACCATTACAAAAACCACAGCTGTTAAAAGCCATGAGCGAATGTGTTTTACACGATGGCAAACTGACCCTGCGCGAAGCCGAACTTTATCGAGCCATCGCCAATAGTTTGGATTGCCCTATACCACCCTTAATCACGAACTTCACATCTGGCTAACATCCACCATCAGGCATAGCGCAAATCATCAGCTAAACTGAAATGGCTTTTTAACGCACACTTAGCGCTTCATAGACAAAACTCACTGTAAATAAGGCAGATCAAACGGGTATAATGCCGCCCACTTTATCTTGCCCTTTCAATCATCATTATATTGAGGTACTCGCCTTGCAACTGGACAACGCTTCCGTAGAACAATTGCGCCAATGGGAAAGTCAATTGGCCGCCGAATACCAAACGATTCTGGCGAAAAAATTAAATCTGGATCTAACACGCGGCAAACCTTCCGCTGAGCAATTGGATTTGTCCGATGCCATGGACGGTTTGTTAAAAGGCAATTACATCGCAGCGGATGGCACCGACACTCGCAACTACGGTGGACTTGATGGCTTACCCGAAGCCAAACAACTTGGCGCGCACATCATGGGCGTGAATGCCGCTAACGTATTGGTCGGTGGCAACTCCAGCTTGACGCTAATGTATCAAGCCATGCTAACCGCACATCAATTCGGCCTCAAAGATGCTGCCAGCGCTTGGAAACATGAAGGCGATGTTAAGTTTATTTGCCCAGTTCCCGGTTATGACCGCCATTACACGGTATGTGACCAACTCGGGATCAAAATGATTAACGTACCTATGACATCAACAGGCCCAGATATGGATGCCGTTGAGGCTCTCGTAAAAGCGGACAAATCCATCAAAGGTATGTGGTGCGTACCCAAGTATTCCAACCCAACGGGCGTTGTCTACAGCGATGAAACTGTTGAGCGCATCGCCAAACTTGGTTTAATCGCCAGTGCAAACTTCCGTGTGTTTTGGGATAACGCCTATTCAGTTCACGACCTAATCGACAACCCACCACAATTAGCAAGTATTTGGGAAGCGACCACTCGCCACGGCACTGAAGATTCTGTACTTCAATTTGCATCCACCTCAAAAATTACGCATGCAGGATCTGGTGTTGCCTTTGTTGCTGCCAGTGCAGCAAACCTTGCCGGCTTCAAAAAGTTTTTGAATGCCTGCACCATTGGCCCCGATAAAGTAAACCAAATTCGTCACTCGCGTTTTTTACCGACCAAAGATGCACTCATGGCACATATGGGCAAGCACGCCGCTTTATTGAATCCGCGTTTTGATGCGGTATTAAATGCATTGAGCAAAGCATTCGATGGCACCGATTTGGGCGCTTGGGAAAAACCTGTGGGTGGTTATTTTGTATCGTTTGATACACGCAAAAATTGCGCAAAAGAAACCGTACGCTTAGCGGCCGAAGCAGGCGTAAAATTAACGCCCGCGGGCGCAACCTATCCCTATGGTAAAGATCCTGAAGATCGCAACATTCGTATCGCACCTTCAGTACCCACAGTACCTGAAGTTGTTGGAGCTATGGATGTGTTTGTTACCTGCGTAAAGTTAGCCTCGGTTAGACAACAACTAGCGCAGCAACAATAATAATTTCACGCCGCCGCAATATCGCAAAAGCCGCTCAATGAGCGGCTTTTTTATGGTTTTCATACACAAGTCTTCTAACAAGCAAACATTAATTCCAAAACGCTTGGTTTACAGTAAAAAAATCCACCTATACTCTCTACAGACCTCATGTAAATCAACAAAACATAAGGTCAACCAACGATGAAATTTTTATTTTCACTGTTTAATGCTTTCTCGTAATTTTCTTCAACAGGGGAATGAGTATGGGTGTTGCTGCAACAGTAGAACGATATCTAAAAGCCAAGCATGTAGATTTCACTTTATTAGAACATGACTACTGCGAAGGCTCCTATAACACAGCTCGAGTCGCCAAGATTGACGATCACTGCCTAGCCAAGGGCGTATTACTACGCGATGAGGACTTTCATTACACCCTCTGCGTACTCCCCTCTCGCAACAAAATTTTACGTCGCACTCTCAATGAAATATTTGATCGACATATGGAATTAGTTGATGAAGAAGAATTGACGGATATCTTTAAAGATTGTGCCGAGGGCGCCATTCCTGCACTGGGAGAAGCCTACGGTTTAGATGTGATTTGGGATGAAGATTTAATGGGGGTTGAAGAAGTCTATATAGAAGCTGGAGACCATCGACATTTAATTAAACTGAAACAACCCGACTTCGTACAGCTAATGAACGACAAAATGCACGATCACTTCAGTGCCGATAGAGCAAAACAAAGCAAGCTTCCCAAAAAGTATATTCGCCACGAATACGAACTCTAATCCAACCCATCACACAGACATAAAAAAACCGCCTTAAGATGACTCAAGGCGGTTTTTTTATTCAGGAAGGAAACTTATTTCTTCTCTGGAACCAACACTACGTTAGGAGCATTAGCTTCACGTGCAGCGTCTGCAACAGCAACATAAGTGCCAGTATTGGCTTTCTCACTGGCTTGAATAATAACGGACGCTTTAGGGAACTCGGCACGCAACCGCTCAATATTTGAACGAACTGCGCGGGTATCCACACGGCGCTCACCTTCTTTCTCTAACAACCAAATTTGGTTGTCAGCAGATATACGCACCAGAATATTCTGTGGGGCATCTTCTGGTGGCGGGTTATTCACGTTTGGATCAGGGACATTAGGATTGATACCAGCCTCTTTCACAAAGGACGCAGTAACAATAAAGAAGATCAACATAATGAACACAACGTCCAGCATTGGGGTCAAATCAATCTCATTACCGTCGTCAGCACTATAACTTTTCTTTCTACGGCTCACCGTGGTTACTCCTCTAGTTATTAACTCGTTATCTAAGGCTAGTACAAAGTAGGCAATTCTAACAGTTTTGCCAGAATAAAGACCAACCCTTTATCGCCGGAATCATTATCTTTTACCCTGAATTGACGGGCGCCATTCCTAATCAACCAAGACAGACAACCAGTGCCTTTATTGGCCTGACCAGCCCAACTCGAACCTCATCATAACTAGGTTAATAAACCATCAAGCTTACCGAATAGAGTCTCTTCATAAAGAGATAATTCCGACGAAGATGTGTCAACTAAAGAGATCCAGCTGAAAGAACGCATTATCCTCCCGCAAATCCACAAACCTAACTCCCACACCTAAGAGCCTGACTGGCATAGCCACCCGCGCGTAAGCTTCCTCACACAAGCACTGCAATTCAAGCAAGCTCACCGTTGTTGCGGAGCGCTCGGCCGTAGTGCTGGTGAAATCAGCAAACTTCATCTTTACCAATAACTTTACAATTCGATAATCATCATCCAAACGACGTAAACGGATCATTAATTGTTGCGCTAATGAAGGCAGCTGACGCAAACAAGAATCGGAATTAGGCAAATCTTGCGGATAGGTATGCTCAACACTCAACGATTTACGCCGACGCCCCACACTAACGGGTCGATCATCAATACCAGAGCTCAATTGAAATAAACGAACCCCCATTTGCCCAAAACGTCGAGTTAACTCAAAAATCCCCATGCGTTGAAGATCAGCGCAGGTGGTTACATTGAGCTCAGCAAGTCGCGCAGCGGTCGCTTTACCTACACCATAAATTTTTTTTACATCTAATGCGGCGACAAATGAAGGAACTTCTTGCGGAGCAATCACAAAGAGTCCATCCGGCTTGCGCCAATCACTTGCCACCTTCGCCAAAAATTTATTGGGCGCCACACCCGCTGAAAGTGTGATCCCCACCTCCAACTTAACTCGCCGCCTAATCTCTTCTGCAATCAAGGTTGCACTACCGCGATAAAGATCCACACCAGTCACATCTAAAAATGCTTCATCAAGCGAGAGAGGCTCCACCAAATCCGTAAATTCGTAAAATATATGACGGATGGCCAAAGATACCTCTCTGTAAACCTCCATGCGATGAGGCAAAATAATTAAATCCGGACATTTTCGCTTCGCCACACTGGATGCCATTGCTGAATGAATACCGAATCGTCGAGCTTCATAATTACAGGTGGAGATGACCCCACGCCTATCAGAATCCCCACCTACAGCAATCGGACGACCACACAATGATGGATCATCACGCATTTCAACTGCCGCAAAAAAACAATCTGCATCGCAATGAATAATCTTCCGCATAATCACTGAAAACCAAATATATGTATATTTAAACAGTATACGCTTTTAAAAAAAGCCTTCAATCGTAATGTATTTTTAAAATACCTAATAAAATGACAATCGATTGACCGTTTACCTAAGCAAACCAGTTACACCAGGATTTAACTCGCAAGAATTATTAATATGGAAATTTAACAAAAAAGCAGTTTTGTTTATGTTCAGTGCAAAACCTTCATATAGCGGCACCGGAGGGCAAAGATCGCCAGCATGAATAATCAACATGGATGATTCAGATAATTACGTATTGCCTGATGTCGATTTAAAAGGATTTAATCCACTGAACCCTGCAAGTCGCTCGGATTAAAAAATAAAAGGGGGGATGTAAAGAGCCCATCAAAGGTCCGTTTGACCTTAAAAAGGAAAAATAAAGAGCATCAAAGTGGTCGTAATAGGAAAAATTACTGACGCAAAAACATCGTTTTAAGAAAATTTAATGTCGCAAAAGAAGTTTTAAAATTCAGGTGAAGCGGCTTTTGCATTTCTGAAAAATCCTCCAAAAGACATTTTTTTTCCTTTTTTGGTTAAAAAAGTTAAAAAAAACACATTTTTTTAATCTATTTCACGCAAAAAACTTGAATTTTTTTAATAAAGTTTTAACTTATACATGTTGGACTTTTATTCCACTAATCGAACCTTTCGAAAACTATAAAGGAAGCACACCATGGCTGCACGTAAACAAACCGCTGTTAATACTGTTGCAAGTTTGGAACAGCAATTAGCTCAACTGAAAGCACAACTGTCAAAAGCTCGCGTAGCTCAAGCTGCTGATGCTGCTAAAGCAATTGCTGGCTTGTCTAAAGATGCTGCTAAAGCAACCGCTTCATTGAAAGCTGCACAAAGCAAATTGGCTGCTGCTGCTAAAAAGAAAACCCCTGGTTCTGCAAAAGCAGTTGCTGCTGCTAAAGCAGACGTTGCAAGCGCTAAAAAAGCAGCTGATGCTGCTAAAGCAGCCGTTGCAACCGCTAAGAAAGAAGCTGCTGCTGCTAAAGCAGCTAACAAATTAGCCGCCGCGCACGACAAAGCTGTTGCTAAAGCCGAAGCTGCTGTTGCCAAGCGTTTGAAAGCTGCCGCCAAGAAAGCTGCTGCTAAAAACAAAGTAGCTGCTAAGAAAGCTGCTGCAAAAGCCAAATTAGCGGCTAAGAAAGCTGCTCTGAAAGCTAAAGTAGCTGCTAAAAAAGCCGCTCTGAAAGCTAAAGCAACCGCTAAGAAATTAGCCGCTAAGAAAAAAGCCGCTGAAAAGAAAGCAGCCGTAAAAGCTAAAGTAGCCGCTAAAAAAGCTGCGTTGAAAGCTAAAGCTGCCGCCAAGAAAACGGCTGCTGCCGCTAAAAAAGCTGCTGCTAAAAAGCCAGCCGCACCAAAAGCTGCAAAACCAGCTGTAGCTAAAAAACCTGCTGCCGCTAAGAAAGCAGTAGCAAAAAAACCAGCCGCTAAAAAGCCAGCTGCCAAAAAAGTGGTTGCTAAAAAGCCAGCCGCTAAAAAAGCGCCTGCAGCTAAAGCGCCAGCAAAACGTGGTCGCAAGCCAAAAGCTGCTGCTCCTGTAGTTGCTGCTTAATTTTCGCTTATTGCACTTTTATAAGCACTAAAAAACAAAAAGGCACCTTCGGGTGCCTTTTTGTTTTTGGGACTATAAAACGTTAATAGCGATGGGAGTTTCGATAAGATACTGAACCGACGACAATAAATACCAATTTGATTTAAAGCGCCATCTGACTGAATACGTAGGCATACATCACTAACAATTGCTCTTCATTAGTTTCTATGAATTGCAAACCGTAGCTCACAGGAAACCCTGGGTCTTGATGCTCAGTCGCTTCAACACGCGAACGAATAATTCCCTGAACTTTCAATTCGCGCTTTACCTGTTGAATTTCTACTTGGGCACTGATTTCTACCGTATCACCTATTGCACCTACCACTTCTGTTAGCTCTATTCGCGCGCCACTAATACTGATATCAGAAATTAATCCTGGAATAGCGGCACTATTAGGTGCAGTAATATTCACTAATTCCATTGGCAAATCGACGCCAACACGGGTCGCACTGCGAATCCCTTTGAAACTAACATTATCTGGATAACTAATGTGCAAAATGGGGTAAGGATCTACAGTCTGTACATCAACCAAAGCAACAAACACTCCAATACCATTGTCCACCATGAGGCGCACAACAATTTTCTGCCCAGTTCTGAATTTAACTAACTTTCCACCCACTTTTGGCACAGAAACCAAAATACTACGCCCCGGCAGACAACCAATTAAACGACAGGAATAGCGCTCAGGCTGACCAGCAAGATTAGTAGTTTGCAGTTGCAGTGGATAACCGTAGTTAAGTTTTAGCTCTTCAAATTTCATTTGCCACTATCACATTTTCAGGAGTTATAGTTAGTTGTAGTGTAGCAGTCGAAAGACTGTATGCGCGCCAATCGTTAATGATTAATCCACTAAGATTGAATGAGCTGTGGATTTTGTTTGAGCGATTCAGCCGATAGCGCTCCAAACTCTTTATTCCACTCCAATAACAATAATGCGAGAGCTTGTGATTGCTGATGCAAGGAAGTTAGTTCTTCCATTGAATCTTTAGGGCCAAAATACAGTTTGATCTGACGATGCTTGTTAGCAAGCTCGTGCTGCAAATGCTGAGATCGATAAACTTCCAGCTTCCAACGCAAGTTATGCGCCGTATTGCGGTAATAGGCTAATTTGGTTTGCAAAGAAATAGGTTTGAAGGTATTTAACGGGCCAAAAATATTAAAATCCAGCGCCAACACCATAGATTCTTTAATATTCGGATCTGACATTACGGTTGCTGTGCGAGGTTGCCCCACTAATTGAGCCAAATCACCAAACACCTCACCGGGAGTTACGTAATTAACCAAGTCGCCATGTAAAGCTTGATCAACATAAACGGCGAGGCGACCTTTCAATAAAAAATAAAGCCAGTTTCCAACATCGCCTTTTTGCAACACGATTTCGCCGGGGCCGTAAGCCACTATGCGAGAAGCTTGTAGTAGAAGATCAAACTGACCCGTATCTTGCTGCTTCACTGCCTTAAAAAAAGGAATCCCAGATAACAAATATTCCAGTGTCTCTCTTGGAATTTTATGCAGTGGTCTAATTTCCATCGCAGCCTCGTATGACGCATATTTCACATGTGCGCTCTACTCAAGAGTAAAAGCGCAAACACCTAGAGAACAGGGTCAATCTCAATACGGGATCATAAATTTGAGCGTACTCTTCAGACAGCAAAACGCCATCCGTTGTCGCGCAACGCAAAATACCGCTTTGCTTAACTTACACGACTATTTATAGCTCAGATTTTGGGAATCAAGGGTTTCATAAACGTTTTATTATATTGCCCGTCAACAGAGTATAGACAACTTATGCCTTTGCACTGTGGCGATACACTTTTTCTATATTATACTCATCAATAACCAGAAGATTGCGACAGTGTCTTCATTCAGCACATTCGCTCCACAATAACCAAGAGAGTAGCAAGACTATGCAGCTCAACAACTTACTGAAAACACTTCTCGGTGTTTATTTACTTGCCTTGTGTACCTTGGCAAAAGCTGAGCCCATGCTTAATGGTATAGGCGTACACCAAGAGCTGGGTAAAGAACAATTTATTGGTGCACTCTTTTCTGAATCGCTCAGTAATAATGCCGACACAATTATGAACAGTGCTCAAGCCATGCGCATTGAATTAAAAATTGTTGCTGCCGATGGTCTTACTACGCGTCGCTTCAGCAATATGTGGATTGAGGGTATGGCGATCAATAGCAAACCTGACGTACTCACCGCACAAGCAGATAACATGGTGAAGTTTGCCGGCCTGTTTAAAGGTCGCTTTCTCACCGGCGACCACATTGTATTCTCATCAACGCCAACCAAAGGTGTCGATATTTCTGTTAACGGCGTCGTTTTAGGTAATATTGCTGATTACACTTTCTTTTCTATGCTGCTTTCAACCTGGATCGGTAAAGTCCCACTGTCGTCAGATTACCGCGATAGCTTATTAAAAGTAGGTGATGTCAATGCCAGCCTGCGCAGTCGATTTGATGGCATTAAACCCAGCGCAACACGAGTGGCTGAAATTAATGCGTGGAAATCAGGTACCCCCGTTGCTGCGATTGATCCTAAAGCGGTTAAAGCGGAAGAAACTAAAAAAGCAGCGGCGGCGGAAGGCCTAAAAGAGGTTGCATCTGCCGTTGAAAAGCCTGCCATTCCTGACCTTGCTGCAGCAGGCATTGAAAAGCCCAGCTTAGAAATTCCAAAACTCAACGAAGAAGAAAAGCCTGAGACTAAACCCGCCCTAGCAGCGGCCAAACCTGTTGAGACGACAGCCCCCGCTGAAGCTGAAGAAGAGGAAGATGCTGCGCCCGTACTCACGGCAAAAACTCTGTTAGCTCGCCAAACCTATTTCCGTGACAATGTGGCAAAAATCAGAAGTAAAACGCGTTACCCCAGTAATGCTTTACAAAAAGGACAAGAGGGCAGCGTAAGGGTTAGCGTAGTGATTGATCGCAAAGGGAATATCGTGGGTATAACGGCGCTTGAGGAGTCAAAATATCCTGCTCTCAACAAAGAGGCTACGGGTGCAGTCAAGCGCGCAGCGCCTTTCCCACCTATGCCGGATGAGATTTCAGGCAACACTTTTGAGTTTGCGGTCCCCATCAAGTTCACCTTGCCGAAGCAACCGAAAAAATGATCTGCAAAAAAGCCACCCTATGGTGGCTTTTTTGCAAGAGCTGAAAGAAGACGCACAGGAAATGCTTATTTCAGTAAGGACAATCGCTGTTCGATAACCTTTTGGATACCATTACGTTCAAGCGCAGAATGATCGACCAATTTATCCAGTTGTATAGCATGCAAATGCAAACAAGGTGTGGAAGCTTCCAACTCGCGCAAATCCCCTTTCATTAATAGTGGTAAAAAAGGCTTAGAGGCTGGTCGCTGCTGCTTGATAATGTGCAGCCCCATCTGTAATGGCACAGTGCGGTATTTTACCGTGCCACTCCGAAATGGAATCCGCAACAACAAACAGCGTTTGGATTGATAGACACCTGGCAATACTTCCATGCCTGTCGGAACAACAGCACTGGGCGGTATACCATTAAACGTATCATGGGGTGAATAAGGGTTGGGTAATATCACCAGTTTTCGCTCTTCTTCTTTTGGAAAGAAGATATTGTAATTAGTGTAAAGCTGCTCCACGCCGCCGGAAAAAACACAGAGTTTGTTTTCAAAACCCATGACAAAATCGACCGCACGCTGGCGCTGATTAAATGCATCGAGATCCCAAATAAGATCCTTATTGTCAGAAGCCATTGTCGGGATTACCTGAGGTTGCGGTGAAAAGGGGGCACTCAGAGAGAGGTTCAGGGAGTATAGCCCAGTTTTTACAGAGACACGATTAACGCAAATCTTCCAGTACTTGTTTGATCAAAGACAAACCTCGCTCACTGAACAAAAAACCTGTGCGTGAATTGCCAATGTACTCTTTTTCATCAATAGCAGCACAGGTATCACGCACAGCCTCTAAATCAGGAGCATGACGAAAGGATGAGGACAAGAAAATCGCCCATTCATTTTCACTCGCCTGCCCAACCAATACCTTTTCCAAAAGCTGAATCAGATCGTCTTTTTGCATGAGGTAATGCGGAGTTTTCACCCACAATAGGACCCATACCACAGCAACAAAAATACACAGCGTGACAATAAAAACCGCCAACACTATTAATGCTCGCGTGTAGCTCTAAACACGACGTCGGGATGCCGCTCTTGCGTCAGCGACAAATTAACACGTGAAGGAGCTAAATAGGTTAGATGACCGCCGCCATCGAGTGCGAGGTTTTCTTCGCATTTGCGTTTGAATTCTTCGAGTTTTTTTGAATCCGTACAATCACACCACCGCGCCGTGGTGACATTCACAGGCTCGTACATCGCTTCGACTTTGTATTCATCTTTTAAACGATAGGCAACCACTTCAAACTGCAGCACACCCACTGCACCCACAACAATATCGTTATTGCTCACAGGAAAAAATACTTGCGTTGAACCTTCTTCCGATAATTGCTGCAAGCCTTTTTGTAACTGCTTCATTTTGAGTGGATCTTTCAGGCGGATACGACGAAATAATTCGGGGGCGAAGTGAGGAATGCCAGTGAATTTTAAATCTTCACCTTCTGTAAAGGTATCGCCAATTTGAATGGTGCCGTGATTGTGCAAACCGATAATATCACCCGCTATGGCCTCATCTACCGCACTGCGATCTCCCGCCATAAATGTCACGGCATCGGCAATTTTAATTTCTTTGCCTAAACGCACATGTTTCATTTTCATGCCTTGGTTATACACGCCCGAGCAGACGCGCATAAACGCTATGCGGTCGCGATGCTTGGGATCCATGTTGGCTTGAATTTTAAAAATAAACCCGCTGAACTTTTCCTCGCTCGCTTCCACCACACGCTCATTGGTAGCGCGGCTGCGCGGAGTCGGTGCCCATTCGACAAAGCCATCCAACATTTCACGCACACCAAAATTACCCAGTGCGGTACCAAAAAACACTGGTGTCATGCGGCCGGCTAAATATTCTTCCAAATCAAATTGGTTGGTGGCACCACGCACAAATTCGATTTCTTCGCGCACATCGCTGGCATAACTTCCAAGCAGTTTTGTTGCTTCAACGCTATCCAAGCCTTTAATTTGAATATCATCCGGGATAGTGTGCCCCATGCCCTGCTGATACACATGAATAGTATCGGTATAAAAATTGTAAACGCCGACAAACTCTTTACCACTACCAAGCGGCCAGTTAATGGGTGCCGCTGTAATTTTTAATACGTTTTCAATTTCATCGAGCAACTCAACCGTATCCCGACTTTCGCGATCCATTTTGTTGATAAAGGTGAGGATCGGTGTATCACGTAAGCGGCAGACTTCCATCAATTTAATGGTGCGATCCTCTACACCTTTGGCGCCGTCGATCATCATCAACACCGAATCAACGGCAGTGAGTGTGCGATAAGTATCTTCCGAGAAATCTTCGTGGCCGGGTGTATCAAGCAAGTTAACGACACGCCCTTTGTAAGGGAATTGCATCACCGATGAAGTGACCGAAATTCCACGCTCTTGCTCCATGGTCATCCAGTCAGATTTTGCATGAGGGCCGCGCTTGCCTTTTACCGAACCAGCCAATTGAATAGCGTTGCCCCACAACAATAATTTTTCCGTGACGGTAGTTTTACCAGCATCCGGATGCGAAATAATGGCAAAGGTACGACGTTTAGCGAGTTCAGCAGTTAAATTAATCATAAATATCTACAAAAGAAAAATGAGGAAAAGGGAAAAAAGAATGCGCAAATTATATAGTAGATAGACGAGGTCTACCCGTTGAAATCCATCGGCATAGACACAAGAGCTAAGGTAAATGGGGAGGCACACGCAAGCTGATATGACGTTTGAGCCAACACCACGCCCAAACACCTAGCACAACATTGGCCAGTGCCGTGGCGATAAAAAGTCCAGTCATACCCCACACATATTGCCCAACCCATGCCAAGGGTAGATACACATAAAGGACGCGACCGGCAGACAATAACATCGCTGGCCAAGGGCGCCCCAAACCATTAAATGCCGCATTGACAGACATCACCAATCCATAGGCACCATAACTGATAGGCACAATGGTGAGATAAAGTACGGTGATTGAAATCACTTCGGCATGATCGCCAAACAGGCTCGCAATATGACGCCCGAACACACCCAACACCAGCGCAAGTCCCAAACCAAAAGACAGGCAAAATAGTGTTAATACCCGCAATGCCTCATTCAATCGATCATACTTACCAGCACCAATGTTTTGCCCGAAGAAAGGCCCTACCACACCGGATAAGGCGTAAAACACAATCAAGGCCAGTGGTTCAATACGCATGGCTATCCCCAAACCTGCCACCGCATCTGTGCCGTAACTCGCCACCATTGCGACCACAATCGCACTGGCAAAGGGAATAATCACATTAGCAACCATAGCTGGAACGCCAACTTCGATAATGGCTGCCCACGAACTTTTTAACCGCCGCCAAGGAATGAAGGGGCTGACCAACATGTGCACGCGATAGTGCAAAATGTAGAGCGCAATCAGCAGCATTAAAACACGCGTTATTAACGTGGCCACGGCGGCACCTTGTAAACCCAACGCAGGAAAGCCCCACAAACCAAAAATCAGCAGCGGATCGAGCGCCACATTGAATAAAGCCGCACCACTCATTAAATAGCCTTGGATTTGGCTCATACCCATTGCCCGTAAAGCGGATAAACACACCATGGGCACCAATAAACAGGGGGCGCTGAAATACCAAATCGACATGTAAGAGCGAATCAAGGGGATGAGATCCGCAGGTGCGCCTAAGGCAAGAAATAATGGCTCTAAGGTTAGCCACCCCAATAAGCACACAGTGGAGGTAATAATCAGTGTCAGGCTCATCGCATCGGTCGCCAAGCGCCGAGCCTTATAGGCATCACCTTCGCCAATGGCGCGCGCCACAGCAGATGAGGTACCTGCGCCCATACCAATTCCCAAACTGGTGAGCACCATAATCACGGGGAACGTAAAACTGAAGGCAGCCAAGTGCTCACGACCTAATTGAGCAATAAAAAAAGTTTCAAACGCATTCAGCGACATAGTCGCCATTAAGCCCCACACCAACGGCAAGGCTAAATTTTTTAGTTGCGATGAAACCTTTCCCTCAATAAGGGTGGCCTGAAGGGATTGCACCATAACAGCTGCCAGTAAATGCTATTCAAAAAGGCGTGCAGTATACATCAGGGAATTTAGGAAGATCGGTGAAAAACAGCTACTCTCGGCCGTCAGTGCGACAAACTGCCGCATGGTCATAAGATCACTAGCGCCCCCGTGCCGCAGGTTGTTGGTTATAATCCATCAACTATTTTCTGATGGCCATTTTATGAATTCATCCGCACCTTTTACCCTCGCTGCACATGTGCAGCACTTACGTTATTGGGTGATGATTCGCACATTGGTATTAATGGGTTTAGCTGCTGCGACCCTTTTTGCTCACTGGAGTTTCTATCCGCAACTTGCAGACACACTCCCACTAAAACCCATCGTTGTCACGCTGCTGCTCATGACCAGCATCAATTTTCTGACTTATATTCGTTTACAAAAATCCTTACCGGTTACTCCCTTCGAATTTTTTATTCATCTATTGCTGGACTTGATCGGCCTGAGCATTATTTTTTATTTCAGTGGCGGAGCCAACAATCCGTTTGTTTCCTATTTTTTAGTGCCCATTTGTATTTCTGCTGCCACGCTTACCGGCATTTATACACTCATCATCACTAGCACCAGCATTATTAGTTATTCCTTATTATTATTTTTTCATCTTCCACTGCCCGCACTTGCCCCTACTCATGAACATATGCATCACTCGCTGAATTTGCATGTGCTAGGTATGTGGGTAAACTTTTTTATCAGCGCCGGATTAATTACGTATTTTGTGGTGAAAATGGCGCAATCACTACGCGCACAAGAAGAACAGCTCAATCGCCTACGAGAAGATGAGTTGCGTGATGAACAATTGATGGCAGTCGCTACACTTGCCGCCGGTACCGCGCATGAATTGGGAACACCGCTTGCCACTATGAAAGTCTTGCTGGGTGAACTACGGGTAGAGCATCAGGATAAATCATTACTCTCGCAAGATTTGGAATTATTAAGTCAGCAAGTCGAACTCTGTGCAGCCACACTGCGCAATCTTGTTGATAAAGCAGAGCAAACCAAAGAGGGGCAATTCCCGTGCGAATGGGTGCGTAATTATTGCGAAAAAATCCTTGAGCATTGGCGCATCATCCGCCCTGATGTGAATGCCAGTATTTTTTATGAAGAAAATTTACCTACTCTTGCCAATGTATTTCACCCAACCATTGAACAAGCCATTATCAATTTACTCAATAACGCCGCCGATGCAAATCCACACAATATTGAGATTCATATTCATTGGGATAAAACGCAGTTAACCTGGAAAATCATCGACGAGGGGCAAGGCATTCCCGATGATATCGCTAAAAAGCTCGGCAAATCTTTTGTATCCACCAAACATAAAGGTTTGGGAATAGGCATGTTTTTAAGCCAAGGAACTATTACACGTTACGGCGGCGAAGTGCGATTGCAACAACGGCAACCACATGGAACCATTACCGAATTTTCCCTACCATTACAACCTGAACAATAAAGACGCCATGATAAATTTTTTAATTGTGGATGATGATCCAACACTCGCTAGCGTGCTAGAACGCGCACTGGTGCGCAGAGGATTTACCGTTAAAACGGCCAGCAATACCATACACGCATTACAACTAGCCAACGAACATCAATTTGCAAAAGCCATTGTGGATTTAAAACTAGGCAACGACTCCGGCTTGAATTTAATTCGCGAGCTAACCGAAATACAACCACAACTTGCTATTGTGATGCTGACCGGTTATTCGAGCATTTCAACCGCGGTAGAAGCTATCAAATCAGGTGCCGTTAACTATTTATGTAAACCGGCAGATGCCGATGAAATTCTTATGGCGTTTAATCAAGCCGACGAACAAGAACAGCAAGACGTACATTACACACCATTGTCCGTAGATCGATTAGAGTGGGAACACATTCAAAAAGTATTGCAGGATAATAATGGAAATATATCAGCGACGGCACGCAGCCTAGGAATGCATCGCCGCACCTTACAAAGAAAACTGCAAAAACGCCCCGTTAGGCAATAAGAAAGGAGTACTATAGTTGACTCGCCATCAAGAGTGCATCTTCGTGGCCATTCACCGTGGGATAATAATTTTTTCGGTGCCCCACCTCAAAAAAACCTTCTTTAGAATACAACTCAATCGCTTTACGATTAGACATGCGCACTTCTAAAAACAGCATGTCGGCCTTATCTTTTACGGTATTGATTGCGTGCTGCAATAGACAGCTACCAATACCCTTGCGCTGATACGAGGGGGATACTGAAATATTTAACAACTCTGCGTCTCCTCCACCGTGAGTCACGACAACATATCCCACCAACACGCCTTCATATTCAGCCAACCAACACTTTTGTCGACCTTTCAAACAATCTTCAAAACTGGATTGGCGCCAAGGATGAGAATGTGCGCTACGCTCCAACGCCATCACCGTTGAAATATCTTCAGGGGCAAGCAATCGTAAATTTAGCAGCATGCCACTCTGCGTTCTAATGGTGGAGGTATCATTCATGATGTTTAAGCACAACGTCAGATAAGGGACTGCCAAAGCTTAGCTTTTAGTGTGGGCTGTTGCAGTAACTCATTTAAACTGGGAAGAATTAAGGCATGGAGGTCTTTATTCGCCAATGAGGTTTGTTGCCATAAAAGCTCAGCGTAATTTGCCTGTGGCGTCAGTAAATAACCTACGGCTTTATCGCCCAATAGCCAAAGTTTATTAATGGGCCTTAATTCGTTTTCAACGGCTAGCCACGTTTGCAGTTCGTTACGTGCGTCATCCTCTGTGCGAGAGACAAAACTATTTTCAATCATCGGCCAACGAAGAACCTCTTCATTAAGCACAATTTTTTCTGCGCCTATAATCGCGCGCAATAGGTTGTTTAATAACATCTCCGTCGGCAAAGCCAGTTTTGTATTGCGTGAATCGATAATCAAAAAACCAGGTGTTGGCCGCCACACACTTAAGGTAAATGGCTGCACTATGGCACTTTTTGTCGCACCAAGCTGCTGTAAAATAGTCGCTGCATTAATCGGCGCGACACTCTTTTTGGATTCAGCAATACTCGCCAGCATATCGGTGGCCATGCCTACTTGTTCGGCAGGCGGCAATCTAGAAGCAGAAGGCGCGGCCCGAATGACGGCAGGATCGGCATGAATAGCGATAGGAGCAGAATTCACCAACGGCTGTGTAGCAATCGTTACTGGCAACACACAAGCGATAGGTTCTGGCGCGATAGGCAAACGCCAACGCGGCATATAATTCTCAATGCCGAATGCAGATAAGTAGGCTTGGCGATTAATTTCATTCATAGAATAACGTTTTAAATTCCATCATGTTGCGGATGGGATTTCAGTGCATTGGAAGCTAATAAATTTAATGCATCAAGATACGCTTTAGCCGATGCAGTGACTATGTCCGTATCAGCGCCAACGCCATTCACAATATGACCTTCATGCTCAAGACGAACCGTAACATCACCTTGAGAATCTGTACCTTGTGTAATTGCATTCACCGAATACAACTGCAAACTTGAGCCGCTATTAACCAAGCTCTCAATAGCTTTAAACGTTGCATCCACAGGACCAGAGCCCACCGCTTCTGCAACCTTACTTTCACCTCGAATGATGACTTCTACTTTGGCACGCGGGCTATGCCCTGTTTTACAAGCGACTTCCATTTCACCCAATTCATAGGTTTCAATCACTGCTTGTGGCTGAACATCACTGACCAATGCCTGCAAATCTTCATCAAAAATGTCGTGTTTTTTATCTGCCAAATCTTTGAATTTTGCAAAAGCGGCATTCAGTGCATCCACATCTGCAAACGTAATTCCTAATGATTCAAAACGCGCTTTAACTGCTGCTCGACCTGAGTGTTTACCCAACACAAGCTTATTGGTGTTCCAACCCACATCTTCAGCACGCATAATTTCATAGGTTTCGCGATGTTTTAAAATACCATCTTGATGAATTCCCGACTCATGCGCAAAGGCATTAGCACCCACAATAGCTTTGTTTGGCTGCACAGGGAATCCCGTAATACTCGACACCAAACGCGATGTTGGCACTATATGGCTGATATCTATATTCGTTTCAACAGGCATAACATCTTTGCGCGTTTTCACCGCCATCACAATTTCTTCTAATGCTGCATTACCCGCGCGCTCACCAAGACCATTGATGGTACATTCAACTTGTCGAGCGCCGTGCATAACCGCCGACAGTGAGTTGGCGACCGCAAGCCCCAGATCATTGTGGCAATGTGTGGAAAAAATGGCTTTATCAGAATTAGGGACAGCTTCTATTAAACGGCGAAACAACAAACCATATTCCCCTGGTTCACCGTAACCAACAGTATCTGGCAAATTAATCGTACGTGCACCAGCATCAATCACTGATTCAATAATGCGACACATAAATTCAAATTCGGAGCGGCTCGCATCTTCCAATGAAAATTCGACATCATCCGTAAACTGACGCGCTAATTTAATCGCAGCAACAGCTTGTTCTAGAACCTTTGGCGGCTCCATCTGCAATTTATATTTCATGTGTATCGGTGATGTTGCGATAAAGGTATGAATACGTCCAGCGTTTGCAGGTTTAATCGCTTCACCGGCACGTTCAATATCGCCTTTGATTGCGCGAGCCAGACTGCACACCCGTGAATCTTTTATCACCTCTGCAACAGCGCGTACGGCTTCAAAATCACCTTGACTTGCTATTGCAAAACCGGCCTCGATCACATCAACACGCATTTTTTCCAGCATTTTCGCAATGCGCACTTTTTCATCGCGCGTCATAGACGCACCTGGACTCTGTTCACCATCACGTAAAGTGGTATCGAAAATGACTAATTTGTCTTTGTGGCTCATGAAAGTAACTCATTAAAATTTCTGTGGGCGATTATAAAACATGCAGGTAAATTACGAGAGCGATATAAACGAAAAGGGACAACAAATAAAAAGTGCAATAACGAAAGTCGAAAGTTGCAAGTCAGTACACAGTGCTAAAAATGAGGCCGCAAAAAAAACGCCCTGCAGAGTGTGCAGGGCGTTGTAGATTTAAGAGCTTGACGATGACCTACTCTCACATGGGGAAACCCCACACTACCATCGGCGCTAAGTCGTTTCACTTCTGAGTTCGGTATGG